>Ga0183100_1000031_pt1 | contig 260645 bp, 203 predicted proteins | sample Biomet2_FD_127789 | JGI IMG/M metagenome (GOLD analysis project Ga0183100, IMG submission 127789) | Microbial communities from bioreactor (seeded with anoxic lake sediment) at LBNL, California, USA - Biofuel metagenome 2 | ecosystem: Engineered > Bioreactor > Anaerobic > Unclassified ...
TTTTTTATTTAAAATGGCTTTTGTGTTAAAGATCAAAAAATAATACGCTTTTGCGTTTTATTGTCGCAACATACACATCGTTTTTTGAGGTTACCTGAACTATTTTTTTGAAAAATTTTTAAAATATTGATGGGTATTTCCGTTAAATTATTTTAAACCAGCATAAAAAGAATTTTAACGGGATTTTTTTTCGTTAAATTATAGTCTAATCAAAAATAATTACTCTCAATTTCATTATTAGTAGTACGAAAATACATTTTGGTAATTTGTTTTTGATGAAAGGCAACTGAATTGTTAAAAATATCAGTTTGTCTCTTCCTTAATCAGCACTTCGGGATGATATTGCGATTGATTCTGGGTATTTATAACTTATTATCATTTGAATGGCAAACTAACTGACACACTCACCGTCTTTCATCTTTACAAACTTTTCACCTTACACCCTTCAACTATACAACTTTTAACTTTATAAACTCATAACCTTTCAACTTTCAACCTTATAAACCTTCAACTTTATAAACTTTACAAACTTTATAACCTTACAAACTTTCAACTTTATAAACTTTATAACTTACTCGCTTATGCAATCAGCGCATAGCTTAAAGCCTGTGAGAATTTTTTACTTAAAGTTTTTTTCAATAAAATGTTTTCAGTTTTATTAAGAGTATTGTCATTTTCAACAATCTTAAAAGCAATTTGTTTTGCAGCTATGATTATTGATTGGTCTTTTGAGATATCAGCATACTTTAGCTCGGGCATTCCGCTTTGCTGAGTCCCATAAATATTTCCCGGCCCTCTTAATTTTAAATCTATTTCTGCAAGTTTAAAACCATCTGTATATTTTATCATCGAATGAAGCCGGATATAAGAACGGAATCTCTCAAGTTGAAGTTGTGATAAAAATTCGGGATCCTTTAGTCTAAATTGCTTTGCAGCTATTTCATCTTTAGTAACAAGGATACAAAATGCTTGTTCAGTTCCCCGCCCTACTCTGCCTCTTAATTGATGAAGCTGAGAAAGGCCAAAACGCTCTGCATTATTTATCATCATAATATTTGCATCAGGTATATCAATACCTACTTCAATAACTGTAGTAGCAATTAAAACATCATATTCTTTTTTCTTGAACAACTGCATCGTCTCATCTTTTTGTGTCCACTTCATCTTCCCATGCACTAAACCAACTCGTAAATCCTTAAAATACGTCTCAGACAATTGCGTATAATAATCCTGAGCAGCTTTTAACTCCAGTTTATCCGATTCCTCAACTAATGGGTAAACAATAAAGCTTTGCACTCCGCTTTTAGCTTTTTCGACAATGAATTCGTAAATTTTTTGCAGTTGGCTTTCACCACGCAGTAATGTTTTAATTGCTAATCTGTTTTTAGGCAGCTCATCTATTATTGAAAGGTCAAGATCTCCATAAACAGTCATTGATAAAGTTCGCGGAATAGGTGTGGCGCTCATTACCAGGATATCCGGAGTTATGCCTTTTTGTCTAAGTCTGGCCCTTTGTTCAACGCCAAAGCGATGCTGTTCATCTATGATAATTAGTCTAAGGTTATTAAACTCAACGCCTTCTTCAAATAATGCATGGGTGCCTATGATAATATCAGCTTCCTTGGTTTCTATTTCCTGCAATGTTTTTTTTCTAACAGATTTTTTCTGTCCGCCAAGTAAAAGTGAAACCTTCACTTCACGCTCGGGAAAAACTTCTTTTAATTTTTTCATCATTGCGGAAATATTTTTTGCGTGCTGGTCGGCTAAAATTTCAGTTGGGGCCATCAGTACTGCCTGATAACCGTTATCAACAGCAATAAGCATGGCAATTAGGGATACAATAGTTTTCCCGCTCCCGACATCCCCCTGTAATAAACGATTCATCGGCATACCGCTTGCCATATCCAATCTAATATCATGCAGTACATTAAGCTGCGCCTTTGTCAGCTCAAACGGCAGAGTCTTAAGAAACTCAGGGACCAGTTTACTCTTAACCTTGAGAGAAGCACCTGTCAATTTCTCTTTATAATTTCGCTTTCTGAGAGCAACAATCAGCTCGAAATAAAAAAGTTCTTCAAACTTAAAACGGTATTTAGCTTTTTCCAGCAGCTCTTTTGATTCAGGGAAGTGATAATTCTTAACTGCATCTTTAATATTTAACAGTGAATATTCTTTAATTAAATAATTTGGAAGTGTTTCTTCAAGAGCATACAGATATTTATCAACCGTGTATGATAAAATTTTTCTTATCCCCAGCTCCCCGATATTCCTTTCCTTAAGTTCCTTTGCCTGGCTATAAACAGGAATGATTTTTCCGGTATTTAAGAAAGTCTGTTCATCCTCTTCTGTGAACTTGTCATAGTCAGGATGTGTAAATGTAAGTCTATTGAACTTTGAAATGCTTGGCTTTCCTGAAATAGCAAAGACATCTCCTTCTTCAAAGTAGCCCTCAAAATACTTTACCCCCTGGAACCAAAGACATTCAAAGAATCCCCCCTGATCGCGGAAACTGACTTTTAAAAATTTCTTATACCCTGTATTAATGACATCTACATCAGAGACTGTGCCGATTATGGTAAGTTCACCATCAAACCCGTTAGCCACATAGCCATATGCACGCGAAGATGTTAACAAAGTAGAGCGGTCAAGATGTTTGTAAGGAAATCTGAAAAGAAGATCCCCAACAGTCTTAATGCCTATTTGGGCAAAAGCTTCAGCCCGTTTTGGCCCAACAGACTTAATATACATAACACTTGTGTCTAATTCTTTTGAAAACATCTTTTTAGTAATTAGTAACCAGTAATTAGTAATTAGTGATTGCAGTTTGTAAAATTATTTTTATTAACAACTAATAATATAATTGATTAATTGTTAATTGAGAATGGATAATGGAAAATTTCAGGTTTGACTTAAATACAAAAAAAGGAATGGTCTCGACATTGTTTTACCTTTATTCGCCCACCATTAAAATAGTGAGCTATTAAAAATACAATTCAATTGATTTAACTATGAAATCATTCGGGTTTAGGAACCAATAAATTGGTTCTTTACTTTCTTAAATAAGAATAACCTTAAAAATTCGTAAACCCTATCCCCTTCGCTCAACCCATTTATGGGTTTTTATCTTTTACGCATATACAATTGACAATGGCCAAAGGAGCAAATTTTCCAGCCCACTATTTTAATGGTGGGCTGGAAATATATTTTATCATATTTAGCTTTTTTAATGGCGGGCTAAATTATCCTTAAACATTTTCATTCCAAACACCTTACTAAACAATCTAATCTATATATTAAAATATTTTTCTGTTTCTTCATTGAATGACATTGAAGAATGATGCTTTTCTTGATCTTCGATATATTTTGATAACTCACTAACGACTGAGTGACTAACCGAAAATACACCATATCCCTCTTGCCATAAGAATTTGTTTTTACATAAATGACAAGAATTTATCCAATGCGAGGATTCGCCTTTAATAGCTTTTACTATAGCAGGTATCAAATAATCTGTATTATGTATTATCAATACATGCAAATGGTCTTTATAACCGTTAACGGATAAAGTTTTGATCCTATAATTCTCAAATAAATTAGATTTAATATGCTCACTTAAAAGTGAAATAAGTTTGGAATCAAGCAACGACTCTCTAAATTTAGTGCTAAAGACAAAATGGATATAAACATTTCCAAATGTATTTGACATCTTACTTCTCCAAATAATATTGAATCATGTATTAAGATATAATTTACTTAGAAAAAACACAAATCAACCAGACATTGGATCAATCTTATATCGTTCTGCCTTTATTCGCCCACCATTAAAATAGTGGGCTTGTAAAAATAAAATTGAACTGATTTAACTATGAAATCATTATGGTTTAGAAACCAATAAATTGGTTCTTTACTTTCTTAAATAAGAACAACTTTAAAAATTCGTAAGCCCTATCCCTTCCGCTCAACCCATTTATGGGTTTTTATCTTTTATGCATACACAATTGATAAATGCCAAAGAAGCAAATTTCCCAGCCCACTATTTTAATGGTGGACTGGAAATATATTTTATCATATTTAGCTTTATTCTTATTTGCAAATAGAACGGGAATACATTAATTTTATGGCATTAAATAAAACAATGAAGGCTGAAATGCAGATAAGAGAACAGCAAAAGCTGCTTGATGAGTTAAAAAAACACGAAAGACAGTTTACCTCAAAAGAACTGGAAGAATACAAAATGTTTATCAAAAGACAGAAGGATGATGAAGACTTTGACAGCTTGTCATTCAAACGCCTTAAAGAACTGTACACAAAATATTACAGACCGGCCGACAGAAGTAAGCTTGACAACTTATTTAAGAAGTAAAATGCCCTTTATAACGGTTAATTAACCTTTTTTGTATTGCTTAATATGCATATTGTGTGTAATTTTTGTGTTCTCAAAATAAGGTAAATTAATGAATAATAAACTAGTTCACAGAATATTTGCTGGTATAGTCTTTCTACTATCCTTTTTGCAATATCTTTCTACCGCTCAAGTATCAGTTTCATTTTGGGACTGTGCAGAATTTATTCCGGCCGGTTATCTTTTACAAGTTCCTCATCCGCCGGGAACTCCCTTTTTCCTAATTTTAGGAAGATTTTTCTCCATGATCCCTTTTGCGGATAATATAGCTTTCCGCGTTAACATGATTTCTATTCTTTCAAGCGCTTTCTCAGTATTATTCCTTTATTTAATAGCTGTTAAGTTTATTGAAAGTTACAAGAATAAAAGATATACTTTAAACTCTATTGAAAACAAGCCTTCTGTATTTGAAAGCATTTCAGTATTTATCGTAGCTGCAATTGGAGCATTATCTTTTTCTCTATCAGATACTTTTTGGTTCAACGGAGTTGAATCGGAAATTTATGCAATAAGCTGCTTCTGTTTTTCTATTTCAGTTTGGCTTATGATGGCTTGGAGAGAAAATTCAGATAAACCTGGTAGTGAAAAGTATATAATGCTAACTGCATATGCTCTGGGTATAGCTATCGGTATTCACCTTATGGCAGTACTTGCCATTGTGCCTATGGTTATGATTGTTATCTTCCAGAAATATATGGATGATGATAAATTTACCCTAAAGACTTCTTATTACTTCCTTGGACAAGTTGCATTATCATTAGTTGTCGGTATTATACTTTGGGCAGGACAGACGGGTACCGATGCACCTTCGCCCGAAGATTACAAAGCTTGGGACAAGCAATTTGCTGTTATTATGATAGTAGCAAATGTAATTTACATGCTTATTTTTAGAAATCAAATATTTAAGAAAAATTCATTCTACCTTCCATTTGTTTTCGGTATTCCTATCCTCGCAATTGTTTTCCCAATTTCTTATGAAATATTACCGAAATATGTTGCTCAAATTGCAGGGAATAGTAATGCAACAGGTATGATGGTTTATGTGATTCTCCTCGGAGCTTGTATTTACGTCGGATATTGGGCTAAAAAGAATAAAAAAGCTACCCTTTCATTAGGGATGATGTGTTTGTTCTTTGTCTTGTTAGGTTTTTCTACCTATGCCGAAATTATTATTAGATCTAATAAATTCACAGTTATGAATGAAAACGAACCAAAAGATTTCAAACAATTGGTTTCTTACCTTAACCGTGAACAATACGGCGACTTCCCTACATTCAAAAGAAGATATTCCAATGAACCTCACCAGCAGGGTATCTACGCCAATTACTCAAGTGATCTTGATTTCTTATGGAGATACCAAATGCACCATATGATGACAAGATATTGGATGTGGAATTATGTTGGGCGCGAAAGCTGGGATCAGGACTCAGGTCCGAATATGGCTCCGTTTAACAGCATCGGCAATGTCATCGGAAAACTGTTTGGTATTAAATTCGCCGGTGAGACTAAAGATTCTCTCTTTGGAATACCAATGCTACTCGGTCTCCTTGGTATCTATTACCAGTTCCGAAAGGATTGGAAGCTGGCAGCAGTATTTATGACGATGTTTATCTTTATGGGTTACATTACTGCTTATTATCAGAACCAGGAGCAGCCTCAGCCAAGAGAACGTGACTACTTCTATGTGGGCGCTTTCTTTGTATTCTCTATTTGGATTTCCATGGGATTAATGCTTTTATATGATTTGGCCACTGAAAAAATTAAGAACATCGGTACACAAAAAGCTGCTCTTGCGGGTGTACTTTTATTCGGAATTATTTTTGTACCTGTAAGAATGCTTCAGGCAAATTATCATACACATGACAGATCTCAGAACTGGCTGCCTTGGGATTATGCTTACAACTTGTTGCAAAGCTGTGCCCCTAATGCTATTCTATTTACAAATGGTGATAATGATACCTTCCCTCTTTGGTACATTCAGGATGTTGAAGAAGTAAGAAGAGATGTTAAGGTTGTTAACTTATCACTTGGTAACACCGACTGGTATATCAGACAAATTAAGAATAATGATCCTTATAACGTTGGGACAGTTAACTTGAGATGGCCTGATGAGCAGATTAACCCAACTGACTTGAGGCCTATTCAATTTGAACCTACAAGAATAAATGTCCCGGGCCCAAGTAAAGATAATCCTGCTTTTGGCGAAATAAGCAAACTGGTAATGAATGACACTTTAGGAACTCCCGTTGATACCATTTCATGGGTTATGCCTAACACTCTAACCTATGGACAGATAAAGGCAATCAGGGTTCAGGATTTACTTATCAGAGAAATTGTTGAAGCCAATAATTGGAAACGCCCTATTTATTTCTCTATCACCTGCTCAGAAGACAGCAAAATCGGTTTGGGTGATTACTTAAAACTGGAAGGTATGGCTTATAGATTAGTTCCTGAAAAACGTAAAATTTATAATGACCTTATCCAGCCGGATATATTAGCCAAACAGTTATTGTTTGAGAACCCCGGATACAGCAAAACATATGCTCCAGGATTAAAATTCAGAAACTTGAATAATCCCGCTGTGTTCTATGATGATAACCAGACCAGAATGGTACAGGGCTACAGACATATTTTCTATAAACTTGCTGCTTATTATGCAAGCATAAAACAGAATGATAAAGCTTTGATGGTAATCAATACAATGAACCAAAAAATAAGCACTACACAATTCCCAATGGATGGAGTGAATAAATACTTATTAGCAAGGATTTACTCTGATGTCGGGATGAGAGATGAAGTTCTTAAATTGACAGCAGATATTGAAAAAGAAGCAAAAGAATTATTGAAAAATAATGAGGCAACTTATTATAATCCTTATCAGCTTCTTGGTGAATTATATGAATACACCAAACAGTATCAAAAAGCAATTGACTTATATCAGCAGTTTGCAAATCCGCAGGCTCCCGATTATCAGCAAATGATGGCAAGGATTCAATATTACAAAATGCTCCTTGCAGGTAAGAATCCATATCAAACAGTAGATACAGTTAAATCAAAAAAGAAATAACTTTTAAATAAAAGACTATTTTTATTCGAGCCCCTCATTAGTAATATTGAGGGGCTTGTTTTTTATTATAACAATTTTATTTTTATGGCTATGAAAATCTTAATCTCTGCACTATCAGGTATAGGCGATGCTTTAATGTTCACGCCTGCAATTTCTCTAATTAAGAAACATTTCCCGGAGGTTTCTTTAGAAGCAGTCGTTATGTTTAAAGGAGTAAAAGACCTCTATGAAAGGCTGCCGGAATTGGATAAAGTTTACTATTTAGATTTTATGAATGAAAGTAAATTCAAATCTCTTAAATTTGTACTTGGATTACGGGCCAACAACTACGATGCTTCTATAAACGTCTATCCTTCCAATAGAAAAGAATACAACCTCATCAGCTTTTTAATAGGAGCTAAAAAAAGAGCGGCTGCAAAATACCTCCGGCGGGATTTTTCTAATCTGGGCTGGTTGAATTCCGTTAGAGTCCTTGAAAGCGATGATACTCATAATGTAGAGACGAATATTAAGCTGTGTTCTGCTCTCTTTAATCTTGAGATAAAAGAACTCCCCCCAATGAACTTTCCGCTGACGGAAGAAGATACAAAAAATGCGGAAAATTTTCTTACCAAAAACAGTCTCAAGACATCTGATTATATTATCGGAATGCATCCGGGCTGTGCAACATTAAAAAACCATATTAAGCGCAGATGGGAACCCGAAAAATTTTCTGAATTAGCCAAAAGACTTATTACAGAGAAGAATGCTAAAATACTTATATTCGGCGGACCTGAAGAAGAAGAATTGAAGAAGGGTGTTTTTGAGAGCATAAAGGATAATAACGCCTTTATTGTAGACACTCGTAATCTTGCTCAGTCCGCAGCACTTATAAAGCAATGTAAGATATTTATTACAAACGACTCCAGCTTAATGCATGTTTCTTCTGCAATGAATGTAAAGACTTTTGCAATTATCGGGCCTACAAATCCCGGATACATACATCCTTGGAAAACTGAGCATAAAATAATATCATTATACCTGGATTGTGCTCCTTGTTTTTTCTATTCCCCACGTCCATTAATTTGTAGCAGAACAGATGTTCAGTTTAAGTGCATAAAGGAATTGACTGTGGAAATGGTTTATAACCAGATATGCAGTTAATAAAAAGTTTAATTCAATTTGGGTTTCAGTATCGGAATTTATAAGTTCTTTATTCTTTGTTCTCTTTAAGTTACTTGATCTGTTAAATAGTAGTAAAATGATTTATAGTAATTAATCAATTAAAGGAGTTAACATGGCAGTAAAAAAGATCTTAATGTTAGTTGGTGATTTTGTTGAAGACTACGAAGTAATGGTGCCTTACCAAATGCTTTTAATGGTCGGGCATACCGTGCACACTGTCTGCCCAGGCAAAAAAGCAGGCGATACGGTTAAAACAGCCATTCACGATTTTATAGGCGACCAGACTTACGTGGAGCTAACCGGTCACCGGTTTGCAATAAATTATGACTTCGATAGTGTAAAACCTGAGGATTATGATGCACTGGTCATACCGGGCGGCAGAGCTCCCGAATATTTAAGGCTTAACCCAAGAGTATTGGAGATTACAAAATACTTTGCTGAAAAGACAAAGCCAATAGCCGCAATATGCCACGGCCCTCAGATACTTGCAGCAGCAGGAGTTTTGAAAAACAGAAATGTTATTTCATATCCTGCAGTTGGACCTGAATGTATAATTGCCGGAGCTAATTTTGGTGAAGTTGCACCCGGTGCCGACAATGCAGTAACAGACGGTAATTTAGTAACAGCCCCTGCCTGGCCTGCACATCCTGCATGGATGAGACAGTTCCTAAAAGTACTTGGTTCAACTATTGAACCTTAATATTAAATACTTACCCTAACCGATCCCTCTCCTTAAAAGAGAGGGATTTTTTATTATCTTAATGTTGTAAAACTGCTTCACGGATTTCCCGGGCTTTTTAAATTAATCAGCAATAATCTTTTTGTAAACACATACACGTTCAAGATAACTGGCACTGCTGACTGTTAACTGCCTGAGTCTTCTTCTTCAAACTCTAAATGAAATTTATGCAAAAACCTATGATAAATTGGCGCAAATAGAGTTCCGATTATGACCAAGAAGATTATTCCCGAAAACAAAGCATAAAAGCTTGCAAAGATTTTACCTCCGGTAGTTTTCATTGGATCCACAGGCCCCATGCCACCCAGAATCATTGACGCATTTACCAGAGAATCAACCCAGTTAAGACTTTCATAAAAATGATAGCCGAGCATTCCTACAAATAACGACATAATAATAAGACCTGCTGCAAAACTTGAGTGCTTAAGCATTCTAAAGTAAAATTGCTTTGCAGGTAGTAATTCCTGCTGTTTATGTTCAAACATACCTGACCTTAATAATAATAATTCATATGGAAAATATAATAAAAAAGAAAGTTAAACCGAATTGATCTTATCTATTACCAATCAGATGAGATCAGTCCCCTTTCGCCAGATTTGCCTAAATGAAGGAAACATGGCTCAACAATTTGGATTTAATTGTTGCTTGACGTACAGCACAACTTTTTATTACACTATAAACTAAGTTAACAGTGTTAACTTTTTAGGATAATGCAATGAGTATTCAGGAAAGAAAAGAAAGACATAAGGAGTCAGTCAGGGCCGCAATTATTAATACTGCACGCAATATTGCCATTAAAGAAGGTTGGCAGGCAGTTTCCATGAGAAAAATTGCCGAAGTAATAGAATATAGCGCCCCTGTAATCTATGATTATTTTGAGAACAAGGACAAACTGCTGTTTGAAATGAGTTTGGAAGGTTTTAGGGCTCTGGTTCAAAAACTTGAACAATCACTGGACTTCTCACTGCTGCCTAAAGATTTACTTTTTCAGTTTTCCATTGTGTATTGGGATTTTGCCTTTGAAAGCCAGGAGCTTTACGAAGTTATGTTCTCCCTTAAAGGAATTACTTGCAGTAAAAGTAAAATCATCCCGATGGAGGTTGAAAAATTAAACTCAGTTATGCAGAGCATACTTGAGAAGCTGCTTTTTCCAAAAGAGCGCTCAAAAGAAATTCTGCATGAACTTGAGATGAATTTGATATGCCTTCTGCATGGTTACATTTCAATGTCCATTGTTGGTAAACTACATGCAGAACAGCAGGATATTAAAAAAAGTTTTCTGCTGTCAGTTGAAAGATTTATTAAATCTATTCAATGATTTTTACCGGCATTTTAGCTATTAAAGTTTACAAATATAAAAAAGATGAAAGACAACAAAATGGAAATAACTAAATTATTTAGTGAATATAAATTAGGTGACACTATTCTGAATAATCGAATTGTTATGGCACCGATGACCCGCTCAAGGGCGATAAACAATATACCTAACGAAATGATGGCCCTTTATTATAAACAAAGAGCCACAGCAGGATTAATTATAACCGAAGGGACTTCACCTTCTCCAAACGGCCTTGGATATACCAGTATACCCGGAATTTATTCAAAGGAGCAGGTAAACGGCTGGACAACAGTAACTGAGGCTGTCCACAAAAACGGAGGTAAAATATTTGTACAGTTAATGCATACTGGCAGAGTAGGACATCCTGAAAATCTGCCCAAAGGTGCCTACTTGTTAGCCCCCTCCGCAGTATCAGCAGGCAGCCAAATTTGGACTTACTCAAGTAGTATGCAAAGCATGCCTGTTCCAAAAGAAATGACAATTGCCGAGATTACCAGCACAAAGAATGAATTTGTTGCCGCTTCAATAAATGCAATCGAAGCAGGATTTGATGGCGTTGAGCTCCACTCTGCTAACGGCTATTTACTTGAACAATTCCTTTCTGCAGTTAGTAACCAAAGAACAGATCAATATGGCGGAAGTATAAAGAACAGGGCAAGGTTTGTGCTTGAAGTTGCGGCAGCGGTTGCCGATGCAATTGGGAAAGAAAAAACAGGAATAAGATTTTCACCTTATGGGGCTTCTAACGGATTAGGTTACTATGATGAAATAGAGGCCGAATATGAGTATATAGCTACCGAATTGAACAAAATCGGACTTGTCTATATTCACCTGGTTGACCACAGCTCCATGGGCGCACCCGAAGTCCCAAATAAAGTAAAAAAAATGATCCGTGCAGCATTCAAAAACACTCTTATATTAAGCGGGGGTTATGAAGTTGAAAGAGCTGAAAGAGACCTTTTGGAAAATTCAGCCGATTTAATAGCATTCGGCCGCCAGTTTATTAATAATCCTGATTTTGTAATCAGGTTACAGAATAATTTGCCGGTATCTCAAAAAATTGACAATACTACTTTTTACTCGGGTGGTAAAAAGGGGTATATTGATTACCCGACATATGAAGAAGAAAATGTCACCCTCTAAACTGTTACTACAAAGAGAAAATTATGGAAGATTATTCTAACCTCAGGATGCCTGCCCTTTTTATAGGGCATGGCAGTCCTATGAATGCAATAGAGAAAAATCCTTTTACGGATAGCTTGTCCGTTCTGGGAAGTTCTTTTGAAATCAAGCCAAGAGCAATTTTGGTTATCTCCGCCCATTGGCTTACCAAAGGAAGTTATGTTTTTACAAGAGCAAATCCTGAACAAATTTACGATTTTTATGGGTTTCCGCAAGCTTTATTTGAAGTTAAATATCCAGCAATAGGTTCGCCTGATTTTGCAAGAAAGACTATTGAACTCTCAAATGATATCAAAGAGGATAATAGCTGGGGCATAGACCACGGCTCATGGGCGGTTCTGAAACACCTTTTCCCCAATGCCGATATCCCTGTATTTCAGCTAAGCATTGATTTTGGAAAACCTCTTAGGTACCACTTCGATCTTGGGCAGAAACTTGCTTCTTTAAGAGATCAGGGTGTCCTCATTATCGGAAGCGGAAATATTGTTCACAATCTTCGTATGGTATACGCCCAAAGTGCCCCTTATGAGTGGGCGGCTGTATTTGATGAATGGGTTAAAAATAAGATTGATAAAAGAGACTTCAACAGCCTGATCAATTATGAAACACAAGGCTCAGAGGCGAAACTTGCCGTCCCGACTACTGATCATTATATACCTCTGCTATATACTTTAGCTCTTGCAGAAAAGAATGAGAATATAACTTATACTTATGAAGAAATACAAACATCGCTTAGCATGCGGTGCTTTAAAATTTCATAATCCGCTCATATATATTGAAGCCGGTTTGTTATAGTTATTGTTTAATCAATATTTCTGTATTACACCGGCTTTTTAATATCCCTGCAAACGCTTAACATTCTACAACAAAATGTTCGGAGCATATAAATAGTATATCCCGGCTGCCGTTTATCCATTATTTATTGCAGAAAAAATAATTTATTTTTAGCTTTATTTATTATTTTACAGAAATTATTGGAAAGTCTTTAATGAATAAACTATTTACTTCAGCAAAGAGCTACATAGTCAACAACAAAGGACTCTTTATTGTAAGCGGTCTTTATTTTCTTTTCATTTACCTTTCATCCTTTAACAAAAGTTACGGCTTATTTATAGATGAGTTTTATTATCTTGCTTGTGCCAACCATCCTGCTTTGGGTTATGTTGATCATCCCCCTCTTGCACCATTCATACTAATGATTCTAAAGCTCTTTATCGGCAGTTCCATATATGCCATTAGATTGCTTCCGGCAATTACCGCAGGCGTAACAATATTTTTAAGCGGTAAACTGGCTGCCAAAATTGGCGGTGGAAAATTTGCTCAGATACTTTCTGCAGTTGCAGCAGCGGGCATCCCTACTTTGGCAGTTTTTTCTTCTCTTTATACAATGAATGTCTTTGAGCCATTATTAGCAATAATTTTTATTATGTTAATAATTGATATGGTTAAAAACAATAATCCACAGAAATGGATATCAATTGGTATAATAATGGGTATAGGTATGATGAATAAGCATACATTTGCTCTGGTAATCATTTCCGTTTTAGCGGCACTTGTTTTAACCGGTAGATGGAAAATCTTTATGAATAAGTGGTTCTTTTGGGGAGCTGCCATTGCTGCCTTAATTTTTATTCCAAATATCATTTGGCAAATTGCTAATAATTTTCCATCGTTAGAATTTTATAGAAATATAAGCACCGGAAAAAACATTTATACGCCGCCAATACCCTTTATTATCGGTCAATTAGTATCAATGTCTCCTTTTGTTTTTCCCGTCTGGATGGCCGGTCTGTTATATTTGCTTTTCAGCAAAAGATATAGGGAATTTAACTATATCTCTGTTTTCTTCCTTATTTCATTTATCTCGATCTTAATTTCCGGGACCAGTAGACCAGACCGGTTATTATACATTTACCCTATTATGATTCCCGGCGGTGCTTTGTTTTTTGAAAATTTATTTAACAAATATAAGCTCAAATTTCTTAAACCGGTTCTCGTGTTATTTGTGTTAGCGGGTTTGGTCATTTCCATGCCAATAATACTTCCTTATTTCAGCTATAGTACCGTTGCTTCTTACGTCAGCAAATTGGGAATAAACACAGAAATTGAAAAAGGCAAAAAACCTCCATTGCCTCAAATTCTTGCTGATAGAATTGGGTGGGAAGAAAAGGTACAGTTAGTAATAAAAGCATATAATACTCTCAGCCCTGAAGAAAAAAGCCGTGCAATTATCGCATGTAATAATTATGGAGATGCAGGCGCTGTAGAACTTTATGGTGAAGGCTCCAATCTTCCGCAAGTAGTTTGCGCTCATAATACTTACTATTTATGGAGCAAAAACCGGCTTAAAGGGGATATTATACTTCAGCTTACCAAGATTGATTATATTGATGGGTTTAAAAAGAGATTTGATTCTGTAAAAGTTACTGACGGTGAGTACACTAATAAATTCGTTTCCGGTCATGAAAACAATTTACGAGTATTGATCTGTTATGGGCCCAAAATACCATTAAGTGCAATGCTGGAAAAATCAAAAGTCTATCACTAATTAAGATCGCAGGTTAATATATTTACTTACGCACGTCCCCTCTAATATGCGGGGGGACGTTCTTTTTATAATTTTGTTATAAGTAATTTAACATAAGCTATATGCCGTAATTTCCTTCAAGACCAAACGATGGTGATACTGCTACTTTCTGGAATAGCACATTTCTCATAAAAATGCTTACAAATTTAAACGGACTCCAATTTATATTAATTACCGGATTGACGCTAACATTGTTATGCTTCTGGCTTATCAATATATTGTCCTTCGACATCAAGATATCTCGGCTATAATCCCAAATAGATACTGAGCGATTCATAGAATAATCATAACTTAACATGGAATATTTTAGCAGCACACCAATTTCCAGGAATAGATTACTTTTGGCTAAATAATATGGGGTCATTAGTTCCATTGTTAATACATTATTTTTTAAATTTTGAACCTCTTTGATGTCATATGTAGAGATATAACGTTTAGGTAATGGAGTATAAAATGACGATTCATATCTGATTTCAGAATTCGCTTTAGGCTGAGATATCTCATTCTTTATTAATAAGTAATTTATCCTCATTTTTATATAGCAGAAATCTTTCATCTCTGACATCACCGGATAATTTATACCAAGCCCTAAAATAATTGCTGATTTTGCTTTTATTCCTATCGGGGTAGTAAATTCATAAAGATAAGAGTGTTCAACATTTAGCTGGTCACTAAATTTGTTCAAATCATTTGTTATATTAACTGGTCTAAATGGTGAATAGCTCACTGAAGCATATAATTGCGGTCTAAGTGAATACTTATTTGGCAGACTTTCAATTAGTAATTTAAAGCTTTCTCCACCGGTAGATATTCCATAATTGTTCTCTGTATCTTTACCAATTAAATACCAATATCCAAATACCTCATTTAGTGCAGCCTTATATTCCAGTTCATTTAAATATTTAATTTTACTAATTTTTTCAACAATCATATCTTTTTTGATAGCAGCGTACTTTTGTGCTAATTCATAATAATTAACCTTTTCATTATATCCCTCAGAATTGTCCTGCTTGTAATATATGTAATTATAATAGTACATCTTATTAGTATCAACAGAAGGTGATGAAACTGCCCCACTCACTTTTAACTTAGATATTTCAAGTAAACTTTCATCTACATCTGTTATTCTACTCTTAATAATCTGGACATCCGGTTTATATAAATTTTTATTTATCTGACTTATAAGCCAGCTGTTTTTCTTAATTGAGGCCTCATTCACTTTTTCTCTTAGAAAATTCATATAATTACTTTGAGGGTCAGTATTTTTTTGAATCATACTCTTATCAACATAAACAAGATAATAATATATTAGATCGGGATTCAGTTTAGCGTATGCTGCTATATTATCAGCAACACTACCGCCATTCCCTTTATCCAGGAACACGTTTTTAGGTATATATTTATTGAAGAGGACGGAGGTATTTTGCGGGAATGCACTATTTATTGAGAGTAACAGTAAAAAGTATATTATTTTTTTCATATCTTGTTAGTATTTAATTAAAATTGTTGAACTAAAATAATAATATTTTGTGTAAAAACAATAATAATTTAAGGCTAAACTCTTGATAGTATCTACTATTTTATTTAGTTTAAATTATAAAATATTTCCCACTAATAGTAAATTTTAAGTTGTAAAATAATTTTGGAGGAATTATGCCTTTTAGATATCTATTTATATTGCTTTTCTGTACACTAATTTTAGCCGGATGCGGATCAGGAGTTTTTTTTAGCCCAAATGAAGTTAAAAATATGATTGGGATAACTTCATATCCCGAACAGGAGAATTACCCCGAGGCTGATGCCGTAACTCTTTGTGAGTATCATAACAATATGCTTAAAATTAACAGTTCAGGTTTTGAATCCACTGAAAATGTTCATGTAGTAAAAAAATTATTTAAGAATATTGAGGATAATAGCATTGTAAATATATATCTAAGTGCCGGTGAAAAGATTAAAGATATTAATGCAAGAACAATTTTACCTGATGGAACAATTAAAGTGCTTGACGAGAAGGATTTTTATACTAGTACCGGAGATATTGGAACTTATGACGTACTTAAAAATACAAAATTTACTTTTCCCGCTCTTGAAAAGAACTGCATTATTGAATACAACTATACTATTGTAAAAGACAGCCCATTTTTATATGACAGTTGGACTATTCAAAGTAAAAACCCAAAGTTATTAAATGTTTACAGCTTAACACTCCCAAAAATATTATTGTTAAAAGAAAGCCAGGGCGGTGCCGGCTGGGATTGGAATTATTACTTTGCCAATTGTGAAAGAGTAACTCCCGATGTTGTTAAGAATGCCAATTCTGAGGGTACTATTACGGGCGAAATGTTAACATACATCTGGACTCAAAAGGAGATTCCGGGCATTGATGTTGAACCTGAAATGCCCCCTATAAATAATTATTTAAGACAAGTAAAATTTGCCCCTAATGATTTTAAAACCTGGAATGAGCTTTCCGATTGGTATTACAAGAAAAGATTTGAACCAAAAATGAAATCATCTTCTACTATTGAGATTTTATCAAAAGCACTGACAAGCCATTGCCAAAGCGACAAACAAAAAATTGATAGCATTTTTAACTTTGTAAAAAAAATGAAATACATTGATGTCAGCATGATGCAATCCGGTATTACCCCTCATACTCCAGAAAAAATTTTAAAGAACGACTATGCTGACTGTAAAGATAAATCCATGTTGCTTATTACTCTCCTAAAAGAAGTAAAGTTTAATGCAAAACCTGTTTTGGTTCGTACTAATGATATAAGCGAGCTGAACACTGACTTCCCCGCATGGTATTTCAACCATATGATTGTTAAGGTTGAAGACAAGGATAAGAAAATCTATTGGTTGGATGCCTCCGACCCTTATGCTAAAGCAGGAGACTTACCATATAATGTTGAAGGGGTTACTGCCCTAACTGTAAATGAAAACGGGACAAGCAATTTTAATGATTTGCCTCAGAGTATGGCAAAGGATAACTCCAGAGAATTTAATGTAAATTTAGCAGTAAACGATAACCATGATGGTATCTATTCCATTAACATCAAGTATAAGGGTAAATACAATTCAAGTGAAAGAAGTTACTTTAAAGACAAAACCAATAAAGAGATAGAGGAACATTGCAAAAAATTAGTAGCTGACAATTTCTTGAATGCGGAAATCAGCAACTGTAAAACTACTGCTCTTGATGACTCAATCCCATCATTTGTTCTAAGTTTTAATCTTAAAGTTCCCAGTATTGTTAAAAATCAGCAGGATTTATTAATGCTTGATTATGACCCATTCAAATTATTTGCAGATACTAAGTGGCTTGTAAAGGAGAAGAGAACATATCCGGTTCAACTTGATTTCCCTTATCAAACGAGAAAATACTTCGAAGTTACCCTGCCTTCCGACATAATGAAAAACCTTACTATCCCAAAAGATAAAGACCTTTACTCGCAGGGATTTGTTTATAAAAAGAGATATCTTAATACTGAAGCCAATAAATTAGTTATTACCGAAGAAGCCAGATTTGCTAATAAGATGATTGACACTAAAAGCTATCCCGAAATCAGGAATAATATTGAAACAATTAAGAAAAAGTCAGCAGAAAAACTAATTATTAAAGCTAATTAGCAATTTATTAAATTATTTATAGTTCGGAGAATTTATGTTAAAAAGATTATCATCATTATTATTGTTTGCCTTACTTATAGCGGGATGTTCTTCTGCTTCGTTTATAAGCGAAGAACAAATTAAAAAGGAACTTGGCGTTTCTACTATTCCCGGACAAGAGAACTTTCCGGAAGCAGATGCTGTTGTACTATGGGAAACTCATGAGGTTAAAACAGAAATAAACACCAACTATGACTTCGAAACAACCGAAACTATTCATGTTGTAAAAAAGTTGTTTAAAAATATTGAAAGCAACAGTATAGAGGAAATATACGTAAACTCCGGTGAAATAATTAGTGGATTGAAAGCAAGGACGCTCCAACCTGACGGCACCGAGGTTGTTCTTGGGAAAGATGATTACTATACTGTAACTGGTGCCGGTGCCCAATATGAATTATATTCCGAAGGCAAGTTAATAAAATTCACTTTTCCGGCTTTGAAAAAAAATAGTATAATTGAATATGCTTATTCTATTACCAGGGAAAGAGCTTTCCTTACGGACCAATGGAATATTCAGGATGTTATACCCAAATTGATAAATAAGTATAAACTGACTGTCCCTGTAGCTGTTATTACGCCTAAGGTTCATGGCGGTTTGGGGTGGGATTGGAATTACAACTTCTTCAATTGTGAAAAAGTTGAGCCTACTTCTTTTAAAGGCACTAATGAGTCGATCGCTTTTGAATGGGTGATGAAAGATATCCCGGCCTTTGAAGAAGAGCCGGAGATGCCCTCCCCAAGAAATTATTTAGAATATGTAAAATTTGCTCCGCACTATTTCAAAACCTGGAGTGACGTTTCTGAATGGTATTACAAAAAACTATTTGAACCAAAGATTTCTATCTCTTCTAAGATAAGACAAAAAGCAGCAGAATTAACCCAAAATTGTTCATCTGAAGTTCAAAAAATTGAAGCCCTTTACAAGTATGTACAGAAAATCAGATATATTGCCATAGATATTAATAACTCAGGGTTAGTGCCTCATTCTCCTGAATCAATTATGGATAATAGTTATGGCGACTGTAAGGACAAATCACTTTTGTTGCTATGCCTGTTAAAAAGCCTTGATATCAAAGCAGATCCAGTCTTAGTTAAGACATCGAACAGGGGTGTACTTTCTCCCAGGTTTCCTTGCTGGTCATTCAACCATATGATAACAAAAGTAAAAACAAAAGATGGTGCAAGCTACTGGCTTGATGGCACTGCTGAATTCTGCACGCTTGGAGAAATACCATCTATGGACGAGGGTGTTAATGCTTTAGTTTTACACGAAGATGGCACAGGTTCCATTGAAAGGATTCCCGAAAGTAAATGTCTGGATAACATTAAAGATTATTCTGTCAACTTGGATATTTCCAACAGCAAAGACGGTATTTTTAACATAAACATCAAATATATTGGCGAATTTAACACAGAGAACAGATATTTTTTCAAAGACAAGACTACCGAGGAAATTATTAAACATTGCAAATCTTTGGTTGCAAATGATTACCTTAATGCTGAGTTCTCAAATTGTAAAGTTACTTATGTTGATGATTCCATTGCTACCGTTTCATTAAGTTTTGATATAAAAGTTCCTGGACTTTTGCAGGAACAGCAGGATTTACTTTTACTTAATTACGATCCGTTTTCCCTAGCAAATAATTCAAAGTGGCTTGTCAAAGATAAAAGAGAATTTCCTGTTGATTTCGGTTTCCCTTCTAAATTTAAAAAGCACTTTACCATTACACTGCCTGAGAATAAATTTGTTCTAAAAAGCCTGCCTAAAAATGAGAATTTGTCTGATGCGGGTATTGATTACAAAAAAGTCTATAACAGTTCAGGCCAAAGAAATGTATCAATAAATGAAGAATTAACTATAAACAATAGATACATCAGCGCGGTATCTTACCCATTGGTAAGAAGGAACTGGGAAATAATAAAGAATAAATCCAGTGAGAAGTTAATTTTCAGAACGAACTAAAGAATTTTTCTTTTATCAAATAATTTGATTGCCGAAGGGGGAGAGTATATTTAACTCTCCCCCTTTTAATTGTAATACTGCCAGTGGGAATTTCCCTTCATATCTTTATCCCCCTCATTAATATTTCCGTATAATAATTGATTATTATTTAGTAATTTTGCTTTTCAATTAAAAAGAGTGCAGCATTGAAGTTAATATTCTATATTTTTATTATTATATATATTCTGTCAGGTACAAATGTAAATTGCCAAACTGATACTATTGAAGGCATTGCCGTAAAAAATAATTCAACTGAAAACAGGATGCTGCTTCACACTAATTCTTTTACCTATGCCGGCACCCAAAGATGTATAGTGGATGGGAGTTCCCCAAATGAAAAGACAAGTATAAGGCCAGTTCCGGCTGCAATAGTAGGCACTTTTTATGTAGGGACCCTTGTAGCGCTACATTTCAATCAAAAAAATGCCTGGTGGAAAGAACAGAGAGGCAATTTTCATTTCCAGGAAGATTGGATCTCTGCTTTGCAGGTCGATAAATTCGGGCATGCCTTCGGCGGTTATTTTATGAGTTATGTCAGCTCTTCCGGTCTGCTGACCAGCGGTTTTTCTGCTGACGATGCTGACTTTTATGGTGCCATTATGGGCGCTGCTTATCAGTCATATGTTGAAATTGAAGACGGTTTTGGCGGACAGTGGGGCTTCTCACCCTCTGATTGGTATTTTGACGTTTTTGGAGCAGGCTTTTTTGCAGCTCAGCATTATATCCCTTTCCTACAGAATTTTACTCCCAAATGGCAATATTTTCCGTCTGAATGGACCAGTAAACCAAAAATTGACAGACCCAGAACTTTTATTGATGACTATAACAGCTCCACTTTCTGGCTTTCAGTAGATATTTATAATATGCTCCCTGAGAAAAATAAAAAATACTGGCCAAGCTGGCTAAACCTCGGCTTCGGTTACGGTGGAGATGCAATTGATTTTAAGAAAGATCCGACCGGACCTCCGGATCAGCTTTCTGTCAGGCGATATATCATTGGACTAGATTATAACCTCTTAAGACTTCTGCCTGAGGGAGGTGCTTTTTGGAATTGGTTCAGGCAAACCTTTAACTACATAAAGCTCCCTGCGCCTGCTATTGAATTTACAAGAAACGGTACAAAGTTTTATCTTGCCTATCCAATGACGTTTAGACTTGGCAGCATTAAGTTTTAAAATGCGGGGCAGATAGTTATTGCTGTATCTTAAACAGACTCTTTATCCAATTAGTTGTTATGCGTGTTGTGATATATATCTGCTATAATTCCACACCTCAGGCGTTCAACGATACGATATAATAATTTAGTCCCCAAATTCGTCTATAAGTGCTTAAACTTAATTCTGAATCCGAATTTAGATGCAGAATCTGTTCTGCTTTGTTTTTTCTGATAATTGATCATTATCGACTATGTTACCGATATGCGCCAAACCTTAACGCTACATTGAAAGATAAACCTTCAACATCTTTTTTTCGAAGGCTGAGATAATCTGAATATTGCGAAACAAATCTATACCCCAACGCAGAAGAAAGCCTTAACCAGTCATTTATTTTATAATTAAAATTTAACTGCGGTTCCCAAACAAGTAAGTCATTACCGCCGACCGTATTATATTGGTTTGCTTTAACAGTAGAGATATATTTTATTCCACCGCCGCCGCAAAACATTTCTATTGAAAAATTTAGATCGTGATGAGGCATGAAGATATACTCCAGATCCAGCCCACCCATAGTTAACTCTATATTATATTGTTCTTTTGTAACAGGATCAATATAGGGCCCGTCAACACTGTTAAGAATGCCGTAATACGCAGCACCTAAAACAACTCTTTCATCAATAACCCAGCCTGCCCGTACTCCTCCGAGTATGGCAGTCTTACTGTCTAATGTGGATATTTTTATAACAGGAGCTGCAAATCCGCCATGTGTTGTCTCCTGAGGGAAAACATATGCAACTGATAATAACACTAAAATGGAAAATATCTCTTTACTAAATCTCAAAATTACTTCCGTAGCTTATAATAATTATTTTAATAAATACCTGATTAATATTCTGAATGTTTTATTTACCCCAAAATAGCTTTATAGCATAAATAACTAAAAAGACAGCAAAAATACGTTTCACTGCAACTTCAGGCAGATTGACCACAAACTTTGAAGACAAATAGCTGCCTATGACAAAAGTAATAGACATAAGCAAAGCAGCTTTAATATCAACATTTCCTGCTTTATAATAATTTATGACTGCAAGAATACCTACAGGAAGCAGAAGCAGCGCCAATGATGTTCCCTGTGCCTTTATCTGCGAATAAGCAAGGACAGAAACCAAAGCAGGAATTATCAAAATGCCTCCCCCGATTCCTAAAATACCGCTAAGCAAACCAGCCGCTAATCCTATCAATAACAATACTGAAATTTCAAACATAAAACATCCTGCTATTTATCTAATTAAGATAATTATTTTTTATATAAATCTAAATTTACAAAAAATACTTATACATTTCCTGCCCCATCCGGCTCTCCCCCAACTGTGCATTGTCAATTATTATTTATTCTCCGATATCTTCATTCCATAACTCAGGTTTATTAACAATAAAAGCCTCCATCATTTTAATACATTTTTCATCCTGCAGGACTTCTACTTCAACACCATGCTGTCTTAACCATTCTTCTTCCCCCATAAAATTTTTATTCTCTGCAATTACAACCTTAGGAATCTTATAAAGCAATATAGCTCCGGTACACATTGAACACGGAGACAAAGTAGTATATAATACTGATTCCTTATAAACCTTTGCAGGCAGACGGCCGGCATTTTCAAATGCATCCATCTCGCCATGAAGTATTGCGCTGCTTTTTTGGATTCTTCGGTTATGTCCGCGGCCTATTATTTTTCCATTATGAACTATAACAGAACCAATAGGTATACCCCCTTCATTTAACCCTAATTCAGCCTCTTCAATTGCAGCATCCAAAAATATATCACTCATGTTTCATTCCGTATTTATTTTTATGATTATTATAAATATACATAATTTTTTATTTTAATATTATTCACTTTTAGAAGATAATGTAACCTGATGCAGCCATATACCTTCAGAGTATTGGTTCATCCTGCCCTGCTGCATAGTTTCATCCCGCCCGCCGGATGGCGTGGCCCTCCGGGCTTCTATTCCAGATATATAAATGTTAGGCCGCGATCTAATTTCATCGAGATTTCATTTTGCAGAATATTTACAAACATTATATTGTTTTTCCAATCCCGAAGGATGATATGATAGTAGAAAAACGAATAAATGCATCTTCCAAAATCCCGAAGGGATGGCATATTTGCGTTATTCAATAGGCTAATGGCTTATAAATAGAGTTATCGTGTCACCCTTTCAGGGTTTGGGCTTAGGGCTTATCCTTCTCTGCTACTATAGTTACAGCCCTTCGGGCTTATTTTTCAAACACATAAATTTTATATCTGCTAGAAAATTGTTTTTCCAATCCCGAAGGGATGATATGATAGTAGAAAAACAGATAAGTGAATTCCTTAAAATCCCAAAGGGATGACATTATTATTTATAGAGATAACACGATTGATACAATAATATTTTTACAATATATTGTACCAATAATTACAATTTATACTTAAATAGTCTGGAAAGGAATAAAGCGATATGGCCGGAACATTTTCACAGATATACATTCAAGTTGTTTTTGCCGTTAAATCCAGAGATAATCTCTTACAAAAGCACTGGCGCGATAATGTTTTTAAATATATTTCCGGTATAATTAAATCCAAAGATCAAAAACCCATAATTGTAAATGGCTTTGCTGATCATGTCCATATATTTTTATCTGTAAAACCCTCAATTTGCTTATCAGATCTTGTTAGGGATATAAAAAACAATACAACAAATTATATCAATGCTAACAAATGGGTTAGAGGCAAATTTTCGTGGCAGGAGGGATATGGGGCATTTTCTTATTCAAAGTCACAAACTGAGCAAGTTTATCAATATATTTTAGCACAGGAAGAACACCATCGGCAAAAAACCTTCAAAGAAGAATATCTTGATTTTTTAACTAAATACGAAATTGAGTATAATGAAAAATATTTATTTGACTGGATTGACGATTTATAAATTGAGTTATCGTGTCACCCTTTCAGGATTTGCAGTTTAGTTTTATTCATTATTCTACTATAGTTTCAGCCTGCCCGCCGGATGGCGCGACCCGTCGGGCTTATTTTTCAAACATATAAATTTCATATCCGCATTAGAATTGTTGTTTCCAATCCCGAAGGGATGAAATGATAGTAGAAAAACGAATAAATGCATCTTCACAAATCCCGAAGGGATGACACATTTGTAAAATTACTTACATAAACAAATAACCCCAACAATTTTTCACTGAGTTTTTTTCATCGCTATAACTTTTAATTCTTTCGGCATTTTTTCAATGGCATACCTTAACGCCGTTCTGGGCATTTTATCTTTATTGCCCACTACATAATTGAACACCTCTTCCTGATGCTGCCTGCTTGCTTCTTTTAACAGCCAGCCATAACCCTTTTGAACTATATCTTCTTCATCAAGAAGAAGGATATCACTGATTTCAAAAACTTCTTTTAAGAAATCTCCTCTTTTAGCGGGAACTATTAAAGTAACCGCAGCCGCTCTTCTCATCCATCTGTTTGGAGAAGCAGCCCATCTTTTTAATTCTTTAACCTTTTCAGGGTATTTGGTTATGTAGTCGCCTACAGTATGGTTGCAAAAGCCGTCGCATTTTGCCCAATTGTTAATATATTTACTAATCCACTTCTCATAAGTTACAAGATCTTTTTCTTCCACAAAATCAATAAAATTACCGCCCCAAAAACTGACAACAAATGCTTCTTCAGTATAATCTGACTTATAGAGTTCTTCACATAATTCAAAGATCTCTTTCTTGTTTTTATCTTTAACTTCTTTCCAGTATTTTTTAGCAATGCTGCCTACTGTTGCAGTCTTAATGCCGTAACACTTTACCTTATCTTTAAAAAATCTCTGAAAAGTATTTTTAGTTTTCTCATCTATATTTTCCAGAAGTTCTTTCCTGATATTTTGAATAATTAAATTCATTTAGTTGTCCTTTCAAAACTGTTAGTTAAATTTATTAAAATTTTAGATAATAAAAAACCCCGGCTGTTTACCGGGGTTTTTGTTTTGCATTACCGTTACTTAATCATTATTCATTTGCAAATATTTACCCACAATCAATCAAATAAATATTTCCTTAACTGCCACGGCCTGTTAATGACAAATAACTTCCTGCTTTAGTTTTATAAGAAGCTTCAGCATCAATAAGATTATCCTTAGTCTGCTGCAGCAATGCCTGTGCTTCCAGCAAATCGGATATTGTTATCAATCCGTTTTTGTATCCGTCTTCGTTTACTTTTAAGTTCTCTTCTGCCTGAGCTTTTGATTCTATGCACAACAAATATTGTTTATATGCATCGCTCAGGTCCTGCCATCCTTTTTCCATCTGGAGGAGAAGCAGTTCTGAATTATCCTTAAAATTGTTTTCTGCAATTTGTTCTTTCAAGCTTCTCTCCTGAAGATCATGCGATCCGCCCCACCACCCTGAAATAGGTACGGATACTGTTCCGAATATCATGCCGAGAGTACGGCTTTTGCCTTCATCAAATTTCATATACATTCCGCTTACACCTATCCCTGCCTGCGGAAGAAATTCGCCAAGCTTCATGCTTGTCTGCAGCTTTTCTGCTTCAATTGATTTTGCAAGCAATGAGTATTCTGTTCTTTTAGGCAAGGACTCTGAATTATCCACAAAATAACTTTGCGGAGTATCCTTAACTGCCAGCTCATCTTTCATTTTAAGAGTGGAGTCATATGGAACTCCAATATGCTGGCAGAAAGCCATCAATGCAAGTTTTCTGCCGTTATCCAACTTGGATTTATTAAGAAGCACCTCACTTAGTTTCAGTTTTACTTTAAGCACATCGTTCTTCATGGCAACACCTGAATTAAAAGCATCCGAGACTTTATTTAACAGGCTATTCAGCAGTTCTTCATATTTTGCAATAGTCTTGGTTTTTTCTTCAAGCGATACTATCTGCCAATATTGCTGCTCTGTTTTTAGCAGGGTTTCATCCTTTGCCAGCTTGCTTTGGTACTCGCTTACTTCTTCTCCCAATGAAGCAAGTTTATTACCATTTACAATCCTGCCGCCCGCAAATATTGGCTGTATAGCATTGACAAAGCCCACTTTGCCTTTTTTCATTAATGCCGTTGTGGTACTTGGAAAATATGCAAATTGTGTTGCAGTACCTAAGTTAGCCGGGTTCCCGTCATATACCGGGAGATTGCCCCCCTTACTCTCCATCTCCATCATTGGTTTTTGAGCCCCGAAAATCATTCCGCCTGCGCTTATGGAAGGGAAGTAATTTGTAAACGCCGACTTCCTGGTTTGACGCGAAGCTTCTATCTGCAGCCTGCTGTTTTTATTTTTAACATTATTCTGCAATGCCAGTTGTTTACTCTGTTCAAGCGTTATATTATTTTGAGCATAATTTTGCCCAACGCACAATATAGCTGCCATTATGATATAAATATTTATTCTTTTCATTATGCTTCAACCTCCTCAACTTTATTAAAGTCATTCCTGTGGAAAAGATAATATAATACCGGCAGTACAAGCAGGCACAGAACCAGACCAAAGATAAGCCCGAAACATATTACGGCACCCAGAGGCCCCCATAGAGACGACCTGCTCATAATCATCGGGATAACGCCTACGGCTGCTGCTGCTGCTGTCAGAAATATAGGGCGCATCCTGCGTTTCGCCGCTGATATGGCAGCTTCCTGAAGTGAGAGACCATGCTCATGGCGAAGCTCTTCTGCATATGATATATATATTATACCGTTACGTACAACCATTCCCATCAGGCCTATCAGCCCTATAAATGCCGTTACACCAAATGCATATCCTGTTACAAGCACACCTGTTGCCGCACCAAAAATACATAGCGGCATTGTAAGCATTATCAATAGAGTTGTTTTAATATTTTTAAATTGAAACATCAGTATCAGGAAAATAAGTACGACACTTACTGCAAGAGCATAATAAAAAGGAGTTATATATTCAATATTACTATCATACTCTCCACCGTACTCCATCTTTACACCGTCAGGCAATTTCAAATTATCTATTAAAGGCTTTGCCTTATTAAATACATTAGAAGCATATACTCCTCTAATAATATCTGCCGTTACGGTAATAGTTCTTACACCGTTCCTGCGAATTATTTCTCCTTCTGTCCACCCTGCATGAAGATCAGCAATCTGGCGGACCTGCGCAGAGGAAACCAGGAATGGAGAGGTTACATATTGGTTCTTTATATCATCAACACTTGTCTTTATTTTTTTGTCAACCTTTAGAGTAACATCAACAGGATAGTCCCCCTCCCAAACGGTCGAAACCGGGAAACCCTTTGTACCAACCATTAGTGAATAATTGAGCAGCGTGTTTGAATATCCAAGTCTTGCAGCTTCATCTTTTTTAATCTCAAGATCAACTGTTTGTAAGGGCTCTTTGTAATCAGTCCTAACCCAGAATGTTCCGTCAGTTTTTCTTAGAATATCCTCGACCTGATTAGCAACTTGTTTTATTGTACTGATACTATCGCCTAATATTCTTACTTCAATAGGGGCTTTTGAAGGAGTCATCTCAAGCTGTTTCCATCTTACATCTGCCTTTGCATATCTGTTTGCATATTTTTTACTGTATTCATCAAGTATTTCAACCGTTGCTTCATTTGATGCAGTAAGCACTACCAACTGCCCGTAATTTTTTGAAGGGAAATTTGGTGCATAAAGAGTATGGAAGCGGGGCGAACTTGTTCCAACAAAAGATGTAACTACTTTTACCCTGGAGTCTTTCTGCAGCAACCCCTCAAGATCTTTTAATACGGAGTCTGTCTGCTGCAATGAACTTCCTTCAGGTAAATACACTTCCACGGCAAACTGATTTCTTTCCAAACTTGGGAAAGACTGCTGCGGTATTATTGCCAGTAGTATTAATCCGGCAACAAACGATAATGCCCCTATGAGAACTATAAGCTTCTTTTTAGTAAAAGCTTTTTCTACAAGGCTGTCATAGAACTTTTGCAGTGCATTAAGGAACGCTGCTTTTTTCCCTTTTACCGCATTATTTTTAAGGCCTATTTTTATATAAGTAAAACATAACAAGGGGACGAGAACTGCGGCAACAAACAAAGAAGTTACCAGCGCTATGGTTATTGTTGAAGGCAGCGAACCTACAAAATCCCCTGCTGTACCGGCCATAAAAGCTATCATTGGATAAAAGCATGCTATGAGAATTAATGTAGCAGAGAAAACCGAACCGAAAAGGTCCGTAACACTTTGAGATGCTGCCTCTCTGGGGGTAATACCGTTATCCAACTTCTCCACATAATTATCAATTATTACTATGGCATTATCCACCACCATGCCAAGCACAATAATCAATGCCGCCAAAGAGACAGTCTGCAATTCCATACCTGTCATCCACATGATACCAAGCGTTATAAGTATTGAAATAGGGATGGTTGATGCCGCAACCAAAGCAACTCTCCTTGGGAGAAGCAGTATGGTAACTAAAATTACTGCGCAAATTGATATTGCAAATTCTTTAAGAAAATTTGTTATTGCCTTTGAAACTGCATCAGGTATGTTTGATATTGTTTCAATCTTAATATCAGCCGGCAGGGATTTTGTGAATTTATCAATTTCCTTCCCTACTTCCTTGCCATAATGAACAACATTATTACCCTGTTGCATCTCCAGGGAAACCAATAAACACTTTTTACCGTTAACCCTTATATAGGAACCTGGATCCTCATATTCCCTAACAACCGTAGCCACATCTTTTACTCTTACTACATTGCCTGTAGGATCAGAATAGATAATTTGATTGGCAATATCCTGCTCTGTTTTATAACTTGCCGGTATATGGATTGGACGAATAAATTTTCCGTCATCAATTTCACCCGCATATCCGACTGTTGTCTGAGGTTTAAGCGCGGCCATTACTACCAGCGGTTTTATTCCGTAATTAGTCAGTTTGGCGTCATCTATGTAAACATTTATCTGCTCTTTTTGCAGACCATAATGCTTTACTCGTGAAACAGATTTAACTTTCCTTACATCGTTTTCAAATTTCTTAATGTAGTCTTCAAGCTCTTTATAAGTTTTTGTTTCTGACTGAACTGCCAGCAGCAGTGAAGAAGTATTGCCGAAGTCATTATCTGCTGTAAGTGAGAGCACTCCCGATGGAAGTTCCCCTTTAAGCTCATTCAGCCCATGGCGCAGTTTGGACCAGAACATTGCAGGATCTTTTTCTTTTTCCGATACTTCAACATAAATGACCATTACATTTTCTTTTGAAACAGAATATGTCTTGGAACGTTCAACCGAGCTGTATTGGAATAAATAATTCTCAACCTTGGAAGTTAACTGTTCTTCAACCTGATGTGAGGTTGCCCCCGGAAATATACCGACAATAATTCCCTGCCTTATTTTGAACTCCGGAAACTCATCCCGTGGCATTTGTATTAGCGCAATAATCCCTACAATAATTGCTACTGCCGTAGTAATATATAGTACCTGCTTATAGCGTAAAACAGTTTCCAGCAATTTAATTTTCTTTTTCATATTACTCATATCCTCAATTCTTAATTATATGCAAAGCTGAATTCTCAACAAGTTTATGCTGTCCGGAAACTACTATAATTTCATTGCTGTTAAGTCCTTCAATAATTTCAATCCCGTTATTAAGAAGCTCACCGGTCTTAACATATTTTTTTACTGCTGTGTTTTGCGATTGGTTTACTGCATAGACATAATTATTACCTTTTTCATCTACCATGACAGAACGGCTTGGGACAACAAATCTTGTCCCTGCTTTAAAGTTATCTATTGATACGTTGCATATCATTCCCGGCTTGATCTGTCTGTTTTTATTGGTTATTCCAATTTTAATCTTGTAGGTATGTGCAATGGGATCTGCCAGCACTCCTATTTCTTCAATAACACCCGTAAAAGCAGTATTGCCTAAAGCGGCTATAACAATTTTTGCTGACTGTCCTTTTTTCATTGAGGCAATTTCATTTTCTGATACTGAAACCCGGGCAAATACTTTTTCAATCTTTACAATGTTAATGGCAGTAAATCCCGGCATCCCGCTCATCCCCGGTTCTATTGAACGGCGTCCCACAATTCCATCGGAAGGAGCATACAATTGGCAGTCGGTTACATTCTTTTTTGACATTGCAGCAGCAGACCTTGCCTGTTGTAAAGAGGTTTCAACTTCTATTAATTTAATTTCAGGCAAGTTTCCGTTTTTATACATCGGCAGAAGTCTGTTATATGCGTCTTCCGCCTGCTTTAAAGAAGCTAAGGACATTTTATACATATTCTGGAAGGTCTCGTCATTAAGCGTTGCCAGCAACTGGCCTCTTTTAACATAATCCCCTTCCTTAACCAATACTTTAGAAATGCTTCCCGCAGTAGTAAAGCTTAAGGGAATTGATTCTGATTCTTCAATTGTACCGCTGTATGCTATTAGCTGGTTTCCGTCAACTGTTTTTACCTGTTCGGTTTCAACTGCTACAGTTTTATTATTTTCATCTTTGCCGGAGCTTTTGGAGCACCCGGTTGAAAGGAAAATACCACCTGAAATTAAAAGATATACAAACATCCTTTTTGTTTTCATAATTCTATCCTTTGCATCATTATACGTTTTTCGTTTTTTAGTCGAATTTAATTTAAAAAATTTTATCTTCCGCTGGTTTTTAATCCAGACACAGGCCATTTTTCCTGCCGTTTTTACAGGAAAGGGGAAAAACCGGAGATATATGCCTTACTATTACCATTATTAGGTTGCGCTTTAAAACGCTTATCGTCTTCTAGTCGAAATCGATTTAAAAAATTTTTAGATTCCGTTGGCAATCAATTTTGCGGCCATATCAATTTGTTCGATATCGGTATTTTCCATAAATAGATAAAGCTCCATTGAGTGTATAATACCGATAGTAACCTTTGCCGCAAGGTCAAGTTCTTTTTCATCGGCAAAACAAAACTCATTGTTTTCAACGCCCTGGTGCAGAATATCCTTTATAAAATCTGCCTCGAGAGAATTAAACACTTCATTAAGTTTAGCAACCAGATTTCTATTTCCTCTTATTTCGCCATGCACAATGCTGTAAATTGAAGTAGCATTCTTAATTTCCGTTAAAGAAGAGACAATATACTGCTTTAATTTTTCCTTGCCGGAAACTATTCCCTCAATGGACTTTTTAGCCTTTTCGAGTATTAGCTGCATTTCCAATATTACTACAGCATAAAATATTTCATCTTTGCTTTTATAATAGTAGTATAAAGTACTTTTCCCTTTACCGGCTTCGCGAGCAACGTCTTCCATGGTGGTTTTATTCAAGCCCCATTTCCTAAAAACGCGCAAAGCAGCATCCAGGATCGCCTTTTTTACTTCATCATCTTTTGAATAGTTCATAATCTCGACCAATTTCGTTTTACAGTCCAAAAATACTCAACAAATTACTTCCTGGCAAGTGCATAAAAACAGAACTGGTGGTTTTGGAATGGGTAGTAAATTTATGCTCTAATCTAACATCAGCCACATTCGTGTTCTGACGTTCTTACTATATCTTGAACAATTTTAAATTCATGAATTTACAATTCAACCTAATTCATTTTTATTGCCTTTAAAATTTCTTTTTATTATATTTAGTATTAGTTATATTGGATTACTTATTGGCTCTAGTCTTTTTATTTGTTTCTTTAATTTACTATTTACAGAAAAGTCAGCTTGAAATATTTATGACAAATAGACAACTTAATTTATAATGTTTAGGCGATATATCAATCAGCACTGATAATAATCAGGAAATATATTTTTAATTTCACGACTGCACTTTTTTAAAGACATAAATAAATATGTATCTGTAAATAAGTTACTCCTTTAATATTATTTAAACTTACTAAGGATTAATTAATGCTTTCAAAATTTTCTTTTAATAAATTAAACATAACTTTGTTTATTCTCTATGCTTTTATTCTAGCTTTTTTTTCCTTATCCTCATTTCCTTCTAAAATGTCAGACCATAATTTATTCCCGTACCTTTGCGTGAGGCCAATATCAGAAGACGGCTTTTATATGCTAACTGTTGCCGATAATATTGCCAAAGGAAAGGGTATTACATATAACTACAACCAGCCAACTACCGGAATACAGCCCCTGGCAACTTTTGTTTATGCCGGAATAGCAAAATTTACTTATTTATTTAATGAAGATAAAGCATTATTAGCAAGATCAGTTATAGTTTATTCGGCATTACTTGAGTTGCTGTTTATGCTTGTCATATTCAAGATAACTTCTCTTATAGCACCCTATATAAGTAAAAAAAAACTGCTCTTCCTTTCTGGCATATTTACAATATTAAACTTTAATTTGTTCCTTTATTTTAACAATGGTCTTGAAACAGGGCTATATTTAACTTGTCTGGGGTGCACAATAATATATTCATTCAACTTCATAAATAAACCAGATTATAAACATGCTACTCTATTCGGTTTGATAGCAGGTATTACTGCTTTAGCAAGGTTAGACTTTCTTGCCATTTTTGCAGTATTTATTTTGGCCAGTCTAATTGGGAAAAAAATTGAATTTAATAAAGTTTTAACAATTGGAAGTGTTACATTATTAACTATTTCTCCTTGGTTATTATATGTTTTTAGTGTAACAGGGACAATTTTTCAGTCCTCAATTTTAGCTCAATCTAACCTGGCTTTGCATACTACAATCACTGAAAAATTATATTTTCTAATCACAGCATTACTCCAGCATTTACTTCCATTGTTTTTTACATCCTTCAAAGACTGGATTCTGTTTACAGCTTTCCCCTTCATGATTCTTTTTATCATATATATGTACAAGAAGGGATTATTCAAAACAGTTTATGCTTCCGAAATGTTACATTGGTTTTTAGGAATATTCTTTTTGGTCCCACTTTATTTTACGTTTTCTGCTGCCCATTGGTTTTACATACGCTATTTTACTCCGCTTTTTCTTATATTTATCCCATATACAATAATTTTATTAAATCATCTTTATCGTATTAATATCAAAAGACCATGTCTTATTGTAAGTTCAATTTGTTTGATGTTATTTTTCGGCCAGACCTATCATCATATCCATGCCGTAAAGGTTGGAAATCACCAATGTATGCGCATAAATTTTATTAAGAAAAATTTTAAATCAGATGAGAGAATTGGGGTTTGGCAAAGCGGAGCGACAGGCTACTTCTGTCCTAACGTAGTCAATCTGGATGGTAAAATGAATAGCGTAGCCGATAAATACAATAGGGCTGACAATAGTTTTAGATACATAGACAGTACCAGAATAAATGTGTTAATAGAATGGAAAATAATTTTAAAATCTATTGATACAACAAAATGGAAACTGGCTTATCCTGATATTGGTGACGGTACATCAGAATGCTACATTAGAGAGCAGAAGTCATAAAATATTGAAATTAGAGATAACGGGTTAAATATATCCTTTAATTGATTCCAAAATTAGCCGGGATTGCATGATAATGTGATATGCGGGTTTAATTTCGAAGGGGTGCATCATTGTAAAAGGTAGAAGAACCTATTTACCTCTCCTCTCCGCAAACTACGCAGGTTGTCTTATGAATGCAGATAATATTTCCGCAATTGGGGCAGATCCATTTTTGTTTTTCTGTTTGAATAAACTTCCGGATCCCGTTTTCTTTTATGGAATTCAGATTTTCAATCATGCTCATTCCATATTTAGTCCGGTAGCGTTTATCAATATGCTTAATTTTTTTGCAGGGATAATCTGGGCAGGCATAGCACAATTTCGTTTTACCGGCTGAATGCATTTCACAAAATTTCATTGGGCAACGCAGACAGTATGAAGGTTTATTAAGACTGTTTGAATTGCAACCGGCGCATTTATTCTTTCCACGCTGATACCCCCAGCATAAACCGCAGTTCATTCCGCATGGTGCAATCAACGAAGATTTTAATTTAACATTCATGCTCATACTAAACTCATATAGTTTTTGTTTAATATATGATGCAATTTAGGCAAACTCTCCGATAAATAAAAATGATTTGTCACTGAAGTAAATTACTTTAAGTAAAAATCCTGGAAATGTTTATCTTTGAGCTTTCAGGCCGGAGACCAAAACCTAATTTAGATTTTCTGTATTTTCCTTCACTCTTATGCCGGCATTATGTTTTGAGGGATTTACAATATTGATGTTTGGTAAAGTAATTGAGAAAGTGCTCCCTTTATGCAGTTCGCTTTCAACTGAAATACTTCCATTATGCATTTCAACTATATTTTTAACTATATAAAGCCCCAACCCGGTAGAGGTTTCATTTCCGGTTGGCTGCGCACTCAATCTCTGGAATTTTCCGAAGATTTTTTGCTTATCTTCATCACTCATCCCGGGGCCGTTATCCTTTACGGAAAATCGGAATTTATTACTGATATTATCGGTTTTAATTATTATTGTTTCGTTAAAAGGTGAGTATTTGATGGCATTAGATATCAAATTTTCAAATACTTCTTTTAACCGCAGACGGTCACCATCAATTAAATATTTTTTATCTCTATCACACTCAAAAATTATTTTTTGATTTTTGTCACCTGCCAGTTGGTAAAACTTACTTACTATAGATTCAATTAGTACCAGCAAATCAAAGCGGCTGATATTTAGCTGCATCTTGGAAAATTTAGAAGCAGAATCTAAAAGGTTATTTATAAGATCCAGCATTGCATTTGCGCTATCTTTGATATATCCCTTATACAATTGCTGTTCTGCCTTATCAAGCTCATCGTCAAAAAGTACCTGAATGAAGCTCAATATTATATGCAGCGGATTTTTCAGGTCGTGCGAAGCAATACCCAAAATTTCATTCTTGAATGAAATGGCCTCCTTTAATGAATGCGTTGTCATCAAGTGAATATGTGTCTGGGCTAAGAGCAGTTGATCAAAATCCAATATCTTGTAATCATCGTCATCAAACCTTACAACGATGGGATCATTTCTGTATTTGCTGTCTCTTAAAAGGGCCTTTTCAGCAGCCTCGGCAATAAAAGTATAAGAGGGGAGCATTAAACAATAATCATCAAGAATTTCATTGCAAAAGTATTCAATAGGTTTATCTATGAAAAGCTCAAGCATGTAGGGTTTGCTCATAAGCTGGTATAAATGATACTTGGGGAGCAGCTTATAAAACTTATTGGCTTTATTTATTATGATTCCGGGAGCGGACTTCTCTATCTCTAATATTTTTAATGCATTTCTTAAGTGGTCTTTGCTGTCAAGGGAAATGGAGAATAAGTTCAGATCAGCTATTACTGTATTTATCGAAATATTATCTTTAACTATCAATTCTGAATTCATAAGGTGCCAAGTTTTGGTATGTAAAGCTAACACATTAATATGAATTAAATGTTACCTAAATGTTAATAAATCCGGCAAAATTATTTCTCACTTTATTAAAGTAAGCTTCTTTACCGCCCTAAATTGTTCTGCCCTCAGCTCATAGAAGTAAACTCCGGTTGCCAGCTTGTTGGCGTTCCACTCAATGCTATGGAAACCTGCTTCTTTTTCTCCATTAAACAGTTGTATTGTTTTTTGCCCAAGCTGATTGTATATACTCAAAGTAACAAATGCCCTTTCAGGTAAAACGAAATCGATTCTGGTAACGGGGTTAAAAGGGTTAGGATAATTCTGCATGAGCAGGAAAGTTTTTTTCGCAGCGGGATTATCCTGAACGGCAGTCCCCTGTTCAAACGAATGTATTGAGCTAAGTACTTCACCTAAAAAATCAAAGAGAGTCAGGTTTTCCCATTCGGAGCCGAATGCAGCAGTTGAAATCCAATCCGGTTCCCAGTAGAAGAAACCAAGTCCTTTTTGCAAAGGAACATTCTTGATTATTGATTTCATAACGTTAAGGAAACTCGTTTGCCCTTCCACAGTTGCGGGATATCCTGGCAACAACTGCGAAGTCTGCCCAACTACATTATTTGTATTGTCATTCCATTGTAAAGTCCAGGGATATGCAGTCTCCGCCAGAAGGATCTCTTTATCATAACGGTTTGCAAGCATGCTAAGATTTGCCGTTAATTTATAAAGAGGCCCGCCCCACCAGGGATAGTATGATAATCCGATATAATCATACTGAACATTATGAGCAGCAAGACTGTCTAAAAACCACTTGCAGGCAGATGAGTCCCCGCCTGCATCTAAATGGATAATTGTTTTAATTTGGGCACCTTCGGCATTTATTTCCTGCACCGCCAGCAGACCTTTTTTAAGAAGCTCCGTTAAATTCATCCATTGGGCAGGAGTCTCAAACGCTCCGCCAACCCTGCCGTCATTCCAAAGCATACCGCCGGTAATTTCATTGCCTATCTGCACCATTGAGGGAAGTACATTTTCCTGTTTTAAAGTGAGTAACGTGTTTTTGGTAAAAGAATAAACACTGTCTTTCAAAGCGGCAGTTGTTAAATTTGACCAAGCTGCCGGCTTTGTTTGATGTGCAGGATCTGCCCAGGTGTCGGAATAGTGGAAATCCAGAAGCCACTGCATTCCCATCTGCTTTATGCGTTTTGCCAGTTGTATTGTTGAAGCCAGATTGGAATAGCCGTCCGAAGGATTGTTCCACAAGCGCAGCCGTACATAATTAACTCCGTGGTCTTTAAATATCTGTAAAGCGTCCTTACCAACACCATTTTCTTTAAATAGGCCATTATTATCCTCAATCTTTTTCAAAAAGGAAATATCCACCCCTCTAATCATATCTGACTGGGGATAAATAATCAGGCTAACTAAACAGACAAGGATAAGTACATAAAATTTACGCATACTCATTTAGGTAATAAAAAAATCATAAAACAAAAATAAACCATAAAGAATATTTATACTAATCCCCCGGATAAAGCATGATCCTTTTACTATTTGCCTGAATAGTTATTTTCCCATTTTACAAAAACAACCTTTTTAATATATTTACACATCAGGTTTCATAAATTAATTAAGGTGATTCAGTGAGAATATAAACTCGTTTGTAAAGATGATGCCCGCCATAAGGCGGAATACTAATTTATTATCATAAATAAACGGAGTTTATATGTCGCGTGTAGTAATTAATAATATTTCATGGAACCGCCCCGATGGTTCAAATCTTTTTCATAACATCACATTTGCCTGCAATAACGAAAAATCAGGATTAACCGGAAATAATGGAACGGGAAAATCCGTAATTGCCCATATAATAGTCAATAAAATTCTGCCATCTGAAGGAAAAGTTTTTACTGACGGCTCCGTTGCCTATTTCCCGCAGAACCTTTCAATCCATAATGGCAAATCTCTTACTTCTGTTTTCAACATTACGGATAAATATGAAGCACTAAAAAAGATAACGGCAGGTAACGGAAGTAATGAAGATTTTATTCTGCTGGAGAATGACTGGGACTTAGAACAGAGACTGTTAAGCGCCATGCAGCAAACAGGCATAGAATATCTGGAACCGGAAAGGGAATTCTCAACTTTGAGCGGAGGCGAACAGGTGCGCTGTGTTTTGAGCGCGATACTGATAACTGACCCTGATTTCATTGTCCTTGATGAGCCTACCAATCATCTTGATTATAAAATGAGGGAGTTTATTTACACTTTTGTTAATACCTGCAAAGCAGGACTGCTGGTTATAAGCCACGACAGAGAACTGCTACGGTTAATGGATAGAATAATAGAGATTACTCCTTCTCAGGCAAAAATCTATGGCGGAAACTTTGATTTATATATGGAACAAAGGGCTGTAGAAATTCAGGCAATTGAAAATGAAGTTCAGGCAGCAGATAATTTGCTTGTTAAGCGCATTAAAGAAAAAGAAGCCTCTCTGCTACGGCAGGCCACCAGGACTAAAGCCGCAGGGAATTATTATAAGGACGGAGGCATTCCAAAAGTAGCACTTAATCAACTTATTGGCCGGGGTGAAAAAACTTTAAGCAGGGTAAAAGGACTTCATGAAAAGCGTGTAACAGACAGCGAGAAAGAATTGCAAGAGGCTAAAGTCAAACTTCCGGTTGAACGCAGAATGAAAATTGATTTCATCAATAATTCTGCTCCCGATGGAAAGGTTATCATATCATGCACGGATGTTAATTATTCCCATAACGGTAAAACAATGTTATGGAAAGAAAATCTGAATTTCCTGCTGCGCGGAAACGAAAGAATTCATCTATGCGGAATAAACGGCTCCGGCAAATCCACTTTACTGCGGCTTATAACGGAACAGTTGCGTCCTGCCGTCGGCAATCTTAAAGTTGGTGTCTCTTCAATAGGTGTTCTTGATCAGGAAGTGTCCTTACTTAACAACAGTATAAGTATCTTTGATAACATGACGCACTATTCCAAAGGATTGATCCCCGAACATGAATTAAGAATTCGGCTGGCAAGGTTTTTATTCTTCAAAGATGATGTATATAAGAAAGCCGGAATACTAAGCGGCGGCGAGAGGATGCGTGCTGCAATGGCCTGTCTGTTTGCGGCTAATAATAGTCCGGAACTAATACTGCTTGACGAACCGACAAACAACCTTGATCTTGTAAGCATAGAGCAATTAACTTTAATGCTAAATGAATACGCGGGTGCTTTGTTAGTAGTTTCACACGATAAAGATTTTATTAGAGATATAGCCCCTGACAGGGAACTGACGCTAACCAGAAAGAGTTGATTTTCATCTTATGAATTAAAGAGAAAGACTGTGTAAATATCTATCCGGTTGCATTTAGAGGTTGTCTCAAAAGTCAGATTATGGAAGTATATTGTCGCTTATTGTAGAGTAATATATTCCCAAGCAAATTATAGCAACTTCGCATTTTGTAGGACAGGCATTCTTGCCTGTCTAAACAATATTATTAAAAGAGCATATAGATAGGATAAGAGCCCTATCGCAGTATCTTGCAATAATTATATGTGTTATGGACAGGCAAGAATGCCTATCCTACATTAGTATGTAATACATATATAAAAATACAACATTTGCACTTTTGAGACAGCCCAGAAAGGGGAATCCGGGCTTATATAAACTATACAGAGCCGTTCTCCAGAACAACTATCCTCCGTAAAATTGTTTTAACAACTAATCCGTGGCTAAAGCCGAAAAAGTTTTTATGCTCTACTTATCCACCAGATAAATCTGGCGGCAAATTAAATAACAACATATCAATTTTTTGCAGTTAGGTTTTAGTAATATTATAATTCCCTCCTACCTGCAGCCTCTAGTGAACGCCCTTACTGATTATAGAAATTTTGTATGCAGCTTGTGAGTCCCGGCATGATTATTATCTCCCATTTAATTAGTTTTTCATATCAGATACAGTAATGTAGTTTTACAATACTACCCGTGTAAAAAATTAAATAATTAAATATTATTCATTCTAAACATGAGGCTAAAATGAGAAAGATTATTCCATTCCGGTTAATAATTTTATTATTTTTTTTATTAACAACATATGCATTCTCTCAACAGTATATATTGCTTGGCTGGAATGACCTCGGGATGCATTGTTCCAATAAGGACTTTTCAAAAATGGCTGTCCTTCCACCCTACAATAATATTCACGCCCAGCTGATTTTAAAAATGCCAAATCAATTACCACAAATTGTAACTTCGGGTTATACTATTGAGTATTCCATCCCGGGGAATACATATTCTGTAGGTAAAACAAACTTTTGGACGTATGCACAGGAATTATTCAATTTGCCGGCTCCCCTGACTCCAAACATAGGCCTTACAGGGCATGGTTTGACAGGTATAATGGATACTACCGGAAACAATTTTATTTCAACCGGAATACCCGTTACCCCATACCAAGATGATGACCTTATCAATGAAAAACCTTATCATACTATACATCTGGAAGCAAAGGCAGTAGGAAGCAGTACCGTACTCGCCTTTACGGATGTTGTTATTCCTGTTAGTAATGAAATAACCTGCGTCAACGCAGGCTGTCACGCTTCAGAGCAGGCAATTTTGAATGAGCATGAAAATGTTTCCGGTTTCAGCATTACAGGGCCAAATTTATGCGCCAAATGTCATGCATCAAATGCTCTGGGTACAACCGGTAATTCGGAAGCAGGGATATTTTCATACAGGATTCATAACACGCATAAAGATTTACTTCCAGCAAATGATATCAATACCTGTTACAATTGTCATCCCGGGCCTAATACTCAATGTTTCCGTGATGTAATGCGAAATAACCAGAATAATCCTCTTAAATGCCAAAATTGTCACGGCACTTTAGCAGACGTTGCTTCATCGGTTGCCGGCGGCAGACGTCCCTGGTTGGATGAACCAAAATGTGGAAACACTACATGCCATGGTAGTAATTTTGCAGAAGAGCCGAACAAATTATTTAGAATGTCGGAGGGACATGGTGGTTTATTCTGTTCTGCCTGTCATGGAAGTCCTCATGCTATTCTCCCTACTAGTCAACCTAACGATAATCTTCAAAATATCCGGCTTCAAGGTTTTGCCGGGACACTTAGGACCTGCCTAACCTGCCACACTTCTCCACCTCCGGGACCAGGCCCCCATGGTATGGTCTATACTTCAGTTGAACAGGAGAATTTTACTCCGGGCAGTTGCATCCTTTATAATGCTTATCCTAATCCATTTAACCCCAAGACTCATATAGACTATGTAATATCTAAATCAGGAAATGTCAAATTAATAGTTTACGATGTCATGGGAAATGTTGTTGCTACTCTGGTAAATAATTTTCAAAATGCCGGTAATCATTCAATTGATTTTTCAGGCAACTCCCTCGCTTCCGGAGTTTATTATTACACTTTGATTTCAGGAGATTTTAAAAAGACACACAAAATGTTATTATTGAAATAGCTTTTAGGAAGAGGCCGTCTCAAAAGATATAAAAGTTTTTTATAGGCTTATGAGACAGCCTCTCAGTTTGTAGTTTTTATAATGGCTGGTGTATCGTTATGCTATACCCATCCGGTCAGCAAACAGAAAAGTTTTCAAAAAGGTCCATCAAAAAGCGGTGTAATTATTTCTTCCTTTAACACCTGATAAACTTCTTTTGTTCGGGTGTTTCACAATAAAATTTTATTGTCACCTTCACTATTTAACACCTCTATGTTTTCAAGCATTTCATTTGCTATTAATAAAAAGTCATCTCGAGGAATTTGTAAAATTCCAAACCGGAAAGGATAGCCCCAATGTTTTTTGTTTACAATAAAGGAAAGATGTTCCAGAATTGGTTCAATTGGCACTTCTCTTGATTTAAAAAAAATTACTTTCCTTCTGAATGGGGAAAAATTTTCGTCCATCTCAATCTGATAGATTTCAGAATCAGATATCCTGCCTATAGCGGTGAACTTCCGGAAAGGGGCATCTTCATTGAATTTTTCCCTGGAAGAATAATAGATAATACCGTCACCTTTTTTCATCCTTTTCAGAGGATTTAATTTTCCATGACATGCCTGAGCTATGCCTTCTTTAATACCTTTCTCCACATGGTCCTTGGAAGCAACTACGATCCAATAATTGTAATCTGACATGCAAATATCCTTTTTTACTATACACAATATATAATAAGCGTGATTATCATATGCAATAAAAATTACTCTGCCCTGTTTCAGTAATTATGGCTATTGATACAAAGCATATGGGCATTAATCTCTTATACTACTAAAAATCAGAGTTGCAATAATCCTGCAAAGAAAGCTGATAGCCACAAATCATTGTTTTACAACTAATCCGTGGCTAAAGCCGAAAAAGTTTTTATGCTCTCCCTATCCGCCAGATAAATCTGGCGGCAAATTAAATAACAACATATCTACAATTTTTCATGGCAGATGTATTTACCCCCTTCGTAAGGGGGACACAGGGGGATCCGGTTCTGTCCTTTTTGTCACTGCATTTGTTATTTAAGAAGTGTTACTTTTTTTACTGCTCTGTAGCTTCCTGCAGCCAACTCAATAAAATAGATCCCGGAACTATGATTTTTTGCGTCCCATACGGCTGAGTATGTTCCGGGTTTTTGTCTTTCGTTTTTGATTACCTGAACAACATTACCAAGCACATCATATACTTTAACCGTTATCAACTGTTCATCAGGAATGTTATACTGTATTGTAGTTGAAGGGTTAAAAGGGTTTGGATAATTCTGTGATAAACCGAATGTTATCTCCTTAGCCGGCTCACTTTCTTCTACGTCTGTAACTCTGGCATATGCTTTTGCTAAGAGCCAGTTCTTAGGATCAAAGACAATGCTTGTGACTTTCTTTTTGAATGGTATAACAAATCTTTCGGTCTCATGCATCTGATACAAATTAAGCGTAGTATCCCCTCCTGCATATTTTAGCTGAAGCATAAAAGGCATTTTGAATAGCGGCGCTGTTGAAATGGATTTTGTCTGTTGAGAGGTTATTACCAGTGAATCATTATTTCGCACTCCAACGATGTTAAATATCGGGTAGCCTTCACCAAAGTACCACTGATTAAAAAAGTCGGTAAAATCTTTCCCTGACTTCTCTTCAAGAACAGCTTTAAAATCAAGTCCGATTGCTGTTTTGTTAGCATATCTTGCTACATACGTTTTTAATATATCATAAAAGAGCGAGTCATTATTAAGCTCATACCTTATCATATGTAAAAGCAAAGCGCCTTTTTTATAGTTTATTCTATACCCATCATATTGTGAAAGATAGCCCAGATTATATACGCTTCCGCCGGGGCTGGACATGGTTGTTGCTTTTGCTTCGTCTATCCATTTACCGGCGTTTACGGGCGAATCTATTTCCTGCAGCGCAATATATTCACAATAAGAGGCAAATCCCTCGTTCAGCCATATATCATTCCAGGTTCCGCAGGTAACATAATCTCCGAACCAGGAATGGGCAAGCTCGTGCGGTGCGCCAAAATAATATGCCATACCTGCATAAAGATTTGCCGTAGTATCCAGATACTCATACCCTATAGTCGTCATTGTCTGGTTTTCCATAGCACCCCACGGCCATGAATAAACGCAATGCCCGTATTTCTCGTCTCTGAAAGGGAAAGGACCAAAAAGGCGCGAATAAAGGTTTATGCAGAGTTTTACCTTTTCTATTGCGGCTTTATGCAGCGGGAGCAATTGGGCATTATTAAATAAATAATTCTGAACTAAGACAGAATCCGCCAATCCCTCAATCTTTGCATAAACATTATACTCTATATAAGGGCCGGCCGCAAATGACATAAGGTAATAAGCAATAGGGTGTTTTGATTTCCAGACGTACCTTATTTTACTATCCGGCAGATTTGTTGCAGAAACAAGTAATCCGTTAGAACCCACTTTATTTGTTGATTCTGTTGTTATTACCATTTCAGTGGAATCAGCTTTATCATCCAGGACCTGCTTGCACGGGAACCATGTTTTTGAACTTTGTGGCTCCGACCATGTTGTTGTGTAATATTCTCCCGAATATCCATAATTGGAGACCGCATCCGACCCTCCGTTGCCATGGTAATAAACCTGAAGCGTTATTTTTGCACCCGGCTGTTGCGTATTGATAGGGATGCTTAGAAGAGAATCATGATGAACGTATTGGAACTTATTTCCATTTATGAAGGCTGAATCGACCACCATGTATGTACTTGCATTTACCGAATCAATAAGTTCAATGCATAATGTATCCAATGCAGATAATACGGTTAAACCGATGATGGCATTTCCGCTAATATAAGTGTTTGCATTGCTGACATTCAGGTTGAGCTTATAATAATTGACATCATATTTAGTTAACTGATCATACACTTTTTGCGGCTGCAAAAGGGCTTTGGTATTGCCGGCAGGAGTTCTGCTTCTCCCTTTTTCAAATGAAAATGCATCCTGGGCTTTTACAAGATTAACAAAAAAGAGAATGAGTAAGGAAATGTGAACTATGTTTTTAAGGCTATTTTTAACAAAAGACATTCAAACCTCTCCAATTTAGTATATAAATGTGGGTCATTTACTTTAAATTGTAAAGGGTTTTATTTGGTACGTTTTAAGAACGACATCGAGACATGTATTTGTTAAATTGCAGCTAGATTAGGAGACTGCGTACATATATATCCCCCTTCGTAAGGGGGACACAGGGGGATCAGGACTTACATAAATAAAACAACCTCTCCCTCGCCCCTCCTCTCAATGGGAGGGATAAAGATAAATCTGGCGGCAAATTATTATATCTCGCCCCGAATCGTCTTGCGACTTCATTCAGCCTGCCACTATGTGGGGCTACAGATAAGGGGAAAATTTGTATTAATTTTATATGTATTTATGAATTATTATTATTTCTTTGAATCAATAATTATTACCCATTTCATGTTTGCGTTAAATTGCCACTAGATTTATCTAGTGGGCTTGTAAATAACAGGGCCACCCATCAGGCTTTAGCCACAGTATAATGTCCGGAGCATCCATTTTTTTATTAATTGTAATAATCCAAAAAAAAATAATTTGTTGCCATAAAGCATTGTTTTAGCAACTAATCTGTGGCTAAAGCCGGAAAAGCTTTTGTACTCTCCTTATCCGCCAGATAAATCTGGCGGCAAATTATTATATTTCGCCCCGAATCGTCCCGAGGACTTCATTCGGGGCTACAGATAAGGGGAGAAATTGTATTAATTTTATATGTATTTATGAATTATTATTATTTCATGGCTGTGTGAAATTGCCACTAAATTTAGAGACTGCGTTAATATTCATCCGGATGTATTTATCCCCCTTCGTAGGGGGGATACAGGGGGATCAGGACTTACATAAATAAAACGACCTCTTCCTCTTCTCCCGCCCCTAAAATGGGAGGGATGAAGCTGTGAAGTCCGATTTCGGACGACCCGGGTTGGGGATTTATCCATTTGTCAAACCACCCATGTTATATATTCTAATGCCTTCCGCAGGTAATTTATTTGCGGAAGGCATAAATTATAAATAGTGTTTTATTGTTTCATATTCTTAACTACATCAAGCAGAAACTGAACACTCGGACGGTCTTCGGTCATCTGGGCTATGTATTTAAATTTAAGTACGTCGTCTTTATCAATAATAAAGACCGAGGCCATATTCTGCTCTGCAGAAACGCCATCCCAAAAATTAGTAAATATTTTAAGCTGCTTGGAAAGAGTACGGTTTTCATCCAAAAGCACCGGAATTACATTATGGCTGTCATTTTCTCTTACTTCAAACTGGAGCGGAAAACTGTTCCTTGCCCAGTTTACATAGTATTCCTGTATGCTCCCCTTTGCGGGCTGCTGTGTGGGGTTCTTAATATTTTCTACCGTCTGCATTGCAGCGGGGAACTTCTCAAGCCAGTCTTTAACCCTGTCGCTGCTGTAGGGCATAACAAACAATATCTTCACACCATATTTCTTTTCAATGTCTGCTGTTTTTTGCATATGCTCAAGTTCAAGATATTGGTAAGGGCAGTAAGGGCACCACTGGTTCCCGATCCAGCCGCGGGGGAAAACCAGCATTATGCTTTTACCCTGGTTTTTGGAAAGCGTAAACTCCCCCCCGCCATAAACGGGAAGAGTAAAGTCAGGCATCCGGTCACCTGCCGTTACTGTCATAAACCGGATTGGCGGTATGGTTGAATTTACTTTACTTATGCTGTTAAGAACTTTCCAGTTTCCATTGGACTTAAACATCTGAACGTATTCATACGTTGTAGCAAGCTCGCACTTTGCAACTGCAAGGCCGTCTGTCAGATCAATTATTGAAACGTGATAATCGCGGTATATTTCGTCCTGCTTCCCTATGCCTGAAAGTGCCGTCTGCATAGCTGCTTCATAATGTACTTTTCTTAAACTCACTTTACCTGTTGTTGGAACAGGTACCAGAGTGACTTTAGTAAAATCAGGACTGATTGAAAGTTCCAGATGTGCAGCATCGGAACCGCCCAATCCGTTAAGATATTGAAGCGCGGTTTTTTGAATCGCAGGCTTTTCATTTTCGGTATTAAAATCTTTTATGCGAGGCGGACCGTTGGTTCCGGTTGTAAAAAGAATATTCAATATTTTCCATTGGCCGTCCAGCTTAACCAGTTGCAGGTATTCCGTATAGTTTGCTGAAGTAACTTTTACATTGGAAACATCATTATCAACATTAAGGATTTTAACCTGTATGTGCCGGGCGGTGTCATCCAAAGCCCCGATTTTTGCACGCGCATTTTCCATAAGCGCGGAATATGTTGTGTAGGCAAGTAAAGTTCTTCCCGTATTAGGGAGGTCTCTTGGAGATGCTTTATTAAAATCGGGATGAATTGCTTTTTCAATTCGTTCCACATCGCCGGAATAATACCCTTCAATATAATTAAGGGCGGTTTGTTTAATTAAAACATCATCAGATATAACACTGCTTTGTGCCCGGGCGGGGGACAGAAGAATGGTAAGCAGAAAGAGAATGAGCAGGACTGTTGGTTTTCCGTTTTTCATATTTCTTTTTCCTTATTTTTTAATCCTGATTTGCAATATATATTCTCCTGCCGGCAGATATTATTTAAAATTGATGAGAGGCGCCGGAATTCCTTAAATGGTCATATAACTGAGGTGAAAACAGATAACCTGCCGGCTTATGGTAAATCACTGGGGCAAATTGACCGGCTCATCTTGTAGATCAACGTCACAATTTATACCGGAAGCAAAGCAAAATACTTTATAGTCATCAACACATCAAAATTTGAGAGGAGTATTTTCTTACCTGATAACTCAGATTTTTTTTAGTTCTAAAAAAAATTATATTTATGATAGCTAATTAACAAAATAAGGAACATCAAAAATGAATAATGAAAACATTCCATTTCAAACAATAGATTGGACAACAATTCCAAAAGTTGAGTATAAAGGAGAAACCGGCACGGCATACTGGCAAACGATGCAATTTCCGGGACTAAGGATACGGATTGTTGAATATTCAAAAGGTTATTTAGCTGACCATTGGTGTAAAAAAGGACATATCGTTCATTGTCTGGAAGGTGAATTTGTTTCCGAGCTGCAGGACGGCAAAGAGTTCATTTTAACAAAAGGATCTACTTATGTTGTTTCAGATGAATTAAGTTCGCACCGTTCAGTTTCAAAAGATGGCGTAAAGCTAATGATTATTGATGGTGATTTTTTAAAGCTTAAATGATATTGCTCCTCTTTCTACATTTTAAGAACAAGGCACATCAGCTACCCAAGCTGTTATAGTGAAACCTTTTTCAAGTGTATTATGATGATCCAGTCTCGTCTCGGGGTTTGCAAAAATTCCGATGTGGTTTTTATCAGTAGTTTTAGATTTGAGAATATATAAATAGTACATAGTGATAAGTTGTTATTTAAAACAAAAAACCAGGATAAACCTGGTTTTAGTTTCTCTTCTTAATAGACGAAGTTAGAACCTGTTTAAAAATTAATATTGCTCCTGAGTTGGAATTGAGTCAATTATCTTTGGTGAATTTGGATTATTCAAATTAGGTTTATTTTTTGCGATAATGAAATCTGATTCTGGATCATGCACTGGGAGCCATTCAGGCTCTACTAATGTAGGATCTATATTAGCCCATTTACCAAATTTTTGATGCGAATAGGCAAATTCTGTATTAATTCCAGCAACCTTAATAATTCTTTCATTGCTAGATAAATCAAAAACAACTGCATTAATTGTTGTAGGAGAATTCACATAACTTTCTGGGTTTTTTACAGATTTAACCGTAAAACCTGCGTCCTCCTCCTCCTTTGTTAAATTATTTTTATAAACTAAGTCCATATTATTCCTTTGCTTTATAGTGGGAAATTGGAAAAACTTAATACAGTATATTTATAAAGCAATATAAGAAACATTGTTATTATATCAAATGAGAATGTAAGCGAAAGTAAATGCTATAATTAGAGGTTTTGGGGATTCATGTTCTGATTTATAGGTTCAAGGGTTTGATAATTTGAAAATATTTAGCTTATAATAGACTAGCTTTATGGATAATCTGTTTATTAAATACTCCTTGAACTTTCATAGTTTTTTTCCCAATATCTCCTCTTTTACTCTTACATTCCCTTTTAACACCATCTTTTTTAACTCTTTTCCTAATAATTTCTCTTTCAATTTCAGCCAAAGTCGAAATAATAGTAAATAAAACCTTTCCAGTTGGATTGGTTATATCACTATTTTCTTCGTAGAGACAAAATCAATTCCAAGATTATTAATTCTTCTACCAAGTTAACTAGTTCTTTACCGTTTCTGTTTATTCTATAAAATCTCTGGTCTAAAACTATTTCCGCTTTTCTTTTTTATATATCATTAAGTATTATTAAATAATTTTTCTTTTTAGGTCAGAACCAATACTCGAAATATATAGTGAATAGTTTTCCTGTGCTAGACTAACAAAGTCTTTACCCTGTAGTGGGGTTTTAATATAATACCCGCTACAAAGAGGGTTCCTAATTTAATGTTCCACGAGTCCAATTTCGGACAACCTTGTTTGCCTGAGTTTTCTCAGAAGTCATTGGACATCTGATAATTGTCTATACATACAGATTATTTTAGTTAAAATTTAGTCTTGCACTTTTCCCTTGAAGAAAAACACCAAAAGTTCAAGGCTGAAAATGAATTCGCTGAAAATAACTAAATGAGTTTATCCGACGGGGCAGACTAAAATAAACAAAGTCGCATTAGTGGTTTTTACTGGAAGATACTGTTTCCCTCAGTAAAAAGCTGGAATTGGAATTCTAACCTGACACTTTAAGGGGTTACCCATTTGGGCAGTCCCTTCTTGATATTTGCACATTAGTAATTTTGGAGGCGAGTAATGGTATGTCAAATTCATTTCTAATTATTTCAACGATGATATGAATTCTTGTTCCGACAATAACGTCCTCATTCTCAAGATATTTTGTCATTATACCAGCTAAAATATGAGGGGGTGTTTTTCCCTTTTCGACACAAAGATTTGGGATTACCCAAATACCACACCCGCTACATCCTTTCGGTTTCCTCCCCTGTTCAATTTTATCAGAAGCGGACTTTCTGATTTCATGTCTCTTATATTCCAGTACCAAATTTTTGTCATAGTCGTAACCAATATTCTCGTAATTCCTGTCAGAAACTAATTTAGACAATAATATAAGAGGAGTAGATTTTATATTTGGATTACTTGGAAGCACCTTTACATTTTTGTACGGATATCCCCATACAAGATAATTTGTTCCGCTGTATGTTTGCAAATCCTTATTGAAATTGTCTAAACTGAAAAATTTCATTTTGCTTTCTATATTTTTAGCGACATCCTTTTCAATTTCCCAAATACAAATATCTATTATTTTTCCCCCTCTGGAGTCTAACAATTCTGTATGTCTTACCGTTCCACCTAATACTTGGAACACATCGTCGAGCATAATGCCGATAGTTTCAGGTAGTATATTTTCAATAATATGAGCAGCTGTAAAAAGAAAGTATTTATTTTTTAATTTAACAAGCACTCCTGTTGCCCAAGCTTGAAGTTGATTATTTGTATTAAAATCCTTGTAAAAAAGTATAGGAGTGTAGTCCTTTATAATTTTACTAGCATCACCAAGAACTTCATCAATACCTTCATTAATAGTTATAATTTGATTGCTTATCATAAACTCACTCAATAGTTACTTTTATTGATACTCAGCCCACAGAGGGTTTTCCAGTATATGGAGGAAAATTTTTATGTAATAATGCCTCTAACTCTTTGTACTCCTTAAGAAATATGACACCAGAATATAACGGTTTATTCTCTAGTTCTTTTATATTATGAATTTGGACGCTTCCAGTTTTTTTGTACTCAGAAAGATGAGCTAATATTCGGGAAATAGGTTTCGGATCCACACCCCAATACACTGGATATAAATTAGGCGAACCGGGTAAACTCCTATGATTTTCTTTAAGTGGTAAAGAAGATTCCACGAGAATGCCATAAACGGCGACGCCATTCGTAATAATATGATTGTTAACTATTTTTCCTGAAACATTTTCAATGATATTAAAACTGTTTTCTTTAGCGATTTTTTCTAAAAAGTCAATTATCTTTTGTTGCAAATTCTTTTTTGTCTCCCTGAGAAAGTGAAACAATTTCTTGATGCGGTAAAGTAGCTATTTCTAGACTATACTGCAATATAGTCTCCCATCGAATAATTGATTTACCTCCGCTGGTTATTATCTTGCCTTTAGCAATTTCCCAAGGACGATACCTAAAAGTAAAACCTTTTTCAATGGTGCTATGATAATCCAGTCTCTTCTATAGATTTGAGGTAATACAGACGTAACTTTTTATCTTGCAATTTCTTTCTCAAGCCATTCTTTTACAAAGTCCAAATATTCCGGAATTACACGAGGCCAATCAGAATCAGGATATTTTCCGGGATTGAACGCCTTCTTTAGATTATGACCAGCGCGTGAAAACATTTTTGTTTTAATATTTCCATTTTTAAAGTTCTTCGTAATCGATTCGTTTTTTACAGCGTTTAATATATCGTCTTCTTCACCGAATAAAGCTAAGGTCGGGATCTTTAATTTAGCCCAATAAGGATAGAAATTTATCATCCGGTCTTTCCAATAATAGCCGTCAAACTCAATTTTATTTATTGTTCTATTCCCATACAAACCTGTTTGATTCATAAAGTTATATTTTTGTGCGTTTTGGTTTATAAAACTCTCAACTTCTTTATAATCATTACCATCACGAATCATCATTTCAACTGTCCGATAGCTTTGTGCAACTATGTGCGCGTTATCCGGCGTATTACCCATATTCAGAATTCTTAGACTGTCCGAATAAGCTCCGCCCTCAGTAGCACCAAATATTTCCGGTGACTTTGCAATAAGAAATGCCGGTATGTTTGTTTTTGTCACGACCATCGGTAACAGCATAGCACCTTGGCTATATCCCCAAAGTCCAATTTTGTTTTTATCAATACTCTCACGGTTTCTCATTGTCTCCAGGCAAGCAACGGCATCTTCTATAAGATCGCTATAATTTGAAGCTGCATAGTTTCCTGTTGATTCTCCGTTTCCTCTTTTATCAAATATTAGAACTTCAAAACCGATGCTGGCAAAATAATCTGCATAAAATGCATATTGATCCTTGAGATTCATTGAAGAGCCATGGAGTAAAACCATTGCCGGATGGAGTTTTTTTGTTTTTGGATTATAAATCTCTGCTGAAAGATTTACATCTTTATTTTTAATAGTGAGTTTTTCAACTACATATGATTTAGCTGGAGACGTCGCAGATTTCTTTTCTAAATTAAAAGTGATTTTCGTATTCGGCGGGCCGCCTTGAATTCTGACGCTTCCATTTATCTTTTCGTTGTCAACAGTGCCTTCAAACACCATTTCTATGTCAATTACAATATTGAAGCTGATATTTCTGTTCTCATATTTAAGATTGCTGATTGGTACACTGAGAAGCATTAATTCTTTACTTGTAAATGTGCCGTTTGAAGTAGTATAGTCTATTGAAATATCAACATTCTTACCGTTCATTTCCATTGAGCCAACCCAGTATCCAGTTATTGGCTTAGAATTAGAGCAGCAGTTTAGAAACAGTAAAACCACTAAAAATGAGATTAGCTTTTTTTTCATTTAGTATCTGTTCATTTTTTTATTGAAAAATAACTTTGACCGTTTTCTATTAAGTTTCATCGGAGATTTGAACCCGAACTCCCAAGCGCAAGAATAAACTCAAAAGTGATTTCAACTATTTGCAAATTAATTTAAATAATTCACTTAGTCAAATGATAAAATTAACTATGGGTTTCATATATATATAAATTACGATTAACAAATAATAGAACCTGTTACCGCAACATCCCGATTACTATTTTATTTCATTTAGGTATTTTCTGAAAATCATCAACAAAAAAATTTCAGATCCATTTTGCACGCAGAAAATGGATATTCATATGATACAGAACATCTTCTAAAAGATGAAACCTAATCCGGAAAGTACGTTTGAGAGTGCGGAAATATTAGTTTTATACTATCCATCTAAGAATAATTAATATGAATTGTAAAGTGAAGCAGTTCTCATATTTTAGAAGGACAATGAGTTATAATTGTCAGTAAAGTTTCAAGATAGTTTAGAAAGAATAATGGAAGCTTTAACTTTTTTTAAAATTCGGAACACGCGAAGTTCCGGAATTTATAGAAACGCACCTCCGTGAATTAAAGGATATGAAGTACTTGTTAAGATTGAAGCTCTCTGGTTAAATCATCCCGATATTTACAGGAGAAAAGGTAATTATCATCCAAATGGAGAATATTATTTTGTTGGCGGGCAAAGATACATGTCGTACAAATTCCGGTGTAATCAACATTTGTTTATACAGTTAGTGACGGAGTGTAAATTTAAATATTGTCCATCGTTCAATACTCCCGGGTCTTTCAGGAAGGATTATGAATTAAATAATTTTTCATAAAAATCTCAAAATCATATTTCAATTCAGAAAAGAGAATTCGGGTAAATTGTTCAGGAAAGATCAGAGGATAAATTGAAAATACTTTTAACCGGAACAACCGGATATATAGGAAAAAGGCTTTTGCCAGTTCTACTGGGACAGGGACACAGTATCGTCTGCTCTGTAAGGGATAAAAACAGATTACCCCAAAACGGAATATACAATCATCCCTCAATCTCTATCTTTCAGGCTGACTTTCTGAACAAAACCGATTATACCCATGTATTGGACAATCTGGATGCTGCTTATTATTTAATTCATTCAATGAGTTCCGGCATTACTGAGTTTGAAAAACTTGAAGAAATATCGGCCTATAATTTCAATTCTCTAATGGATAAAACTTCGGCAAAGCAGGTAATCTATTTAAGCGGCATTATAAATCAGGACAAGCTTTCACGCCATCTTGCATCAAGAAAAAATGTTGAAGAGATATTAAAAAAGGGATCCGTGCCCCTGACAACAATAAGGGCCGGGATAATAGTTGGCTCCGGCAGCGCCTCGTTCGAAATAATGCGGGACTTAGTGGAGAAGCTGCCTGTAATGATAGCCCCCAAATGGTTAAAAACAAAAAATCAACCCATTGCAATTAGAAATGTAGTAGAATGCCTGACTGGTGTTTTGTTAAACAAAGATACAATTAACAAATCTTTCGACATTGGCGGACCTGATATTCTAACCTATAAAGAAATGCTTCTGCAATTTGCTAAAGTCCGCAGCTTAAAACGAATTATTATTTCGGTTCCCGTTATGACTCCCCGTCTCTCCTCCTACTGGTTATACTTTGTTACGGCAACATCATATAAGCTGGCCGTAAATCTGGTAAACAGCATGAAAATCGAAATCATCTGCAAAAATAATGAACTTATGCAGATGCTTAAAATAAGCCCAATCTCCTATAGAGAAGCTGTTCAGCTTGCTTTTGAAAATGTAGAACATGATATGGTCATTTCAAGCTGGAAGGACTCTCTCATCTCCAGTTCCAGTGAAAATACTTTGCATGAACATTTAACTGTTCCCGTTAATGGCTGCCTTATTGATAAACGCGAAATAGAAATTCACGGAAACGCTGATTTAGTTGTTGAAAATATCTGGTCCATCGGTGGTAAAACCGGCTGGTATTATGCCGACTGGCTCTGGCATGTGCGTGGTTTTATTGATAAACTTTTCGGGGGAGTCGGTTTACGAAGGGGAAGGACAAACCAAAATTCAATTAATGCAGGTGATACATTGGACTTCTGGCGCGTAATTGCAGCAGATAAATCAAAGAAAAGGCTTCTTCTCTATGCAGAGATGAAGATGCCGGGTGAGGCATGGCTTGAGTTTAAAGTTACGGAAAGAGATAGTAAACATTATCTGGTTCAAACAGCCACATACCGTCCTCGTGGTTTATTGGGAAGAATGTATTGGTATTCAATTCTTCCGCTTCATCTTTTAATTTTTAAGGGAATGGCTGGAAATGTTGCTGCTTATAATCCGAATAAGAACTCCCCGGCAAACGTTTAAAATGAAAAGCAGCATCGCAGATAAATCTGGAAGCCTGCATGTTCCATGCGCTTCTTCTTTTGTTGGGTATTCCTTAATGAATACTATTTCCCAAGGACGGTACCGTGAGGCAAAGCCTTTTTCAAACGTATTATGATAATCCAGTCTCTTCTCGTGGTTTGCAGAAATTCCGATGTAGTTTGTATTGGAAAATATATAAATAGTAACTCAGAGCATAAGGGCAGGATAAAGAGACTGTGTGAAAATAGGAACAAAAATTATTTATCCCGAGATATTTATACGTAAAGGCATTCAATGCAGCTTCGTCCCTCCCATTTTAGGGGGGAAGTGGGAGAGGTCAACTTGTAGTTTATTTAAGCCCGGATCCCCCTATATCCCCCTTACAAAGGGGGATAAACCAAACCGATTGGTTGTTAGCACAGTCTCTTTATCTGGACAAATTAAATAATAACTCAATTTTTTGCTATCATGTTTATTCTAAATTGCCACTAGATTTATCTAGTGGGCTTGTATATAACAGGACACCGCATCAGGCTTTAGCCACAGTATGGTGTCCAATTATCTATTTATTTCTGTGAATTGCAATAATGCAAAGGAAAAAATTTATCGGCCATAAAGAGTAGTCCGCATAAATAATCTGTGGCTAAAGCCGGGAGATTGTTTTTCGCTCTTCTTATCCACTAGATGAATCTAGTGGCAAATTAAAGAGAAGTTTTAGTTGCTCCGTCCCTGCAAAGCAGGGAGCTTGCATCCCGAAAGCTTATTGGTCTTTGCAAAAAGCCAAAATAGCCTTTTGCGATCTTTTTTGTAATGCGTGGATTGTTTTTGTATTTTTTGGGCGAATATGAGGCGAAAATGCGAAAATTATTTTTTTTTATAAAATTCGAATAAATATCTTGACAAAAAGTCAGGTTATACTTAATTTTACAGACTCAATTAATGAGATTCCGCGATAGCTCAATGGTGGAGCATTCGGCTGTTAACCGAAGGGTTGCAAGTTCGAGTCTTGCTCGCGGAGCATTAAAATACAAAACCCCCTTTATGGGGGTTTTGTATTTTAAACACTTCATTACGAGAAAAAGGCTTTGCTTGTTGAGTTTGGCGTAAGCCAAACAAAACCCGAATTCGGACTCGCGGAGCATTTTTCCGATAAGAGGTTGCAAGTTTCCCGCTTTGCAGGAACGAAGCATTAATACCCCCCTTTATGGGGGTTTTGTATTTTAAACACTTCATTACGAGAAAAAGGCTTTGCTTGTTGAGTTTGGCGTAAGCCAAACAAAATCCGAGTTCGGACAGCGGAGCATTATTCCGATAAAAGGTTGCAAGTTTCCCGCTTTGCAGGGACGAAGCATTAATACCCCCTTTATGGGGGTTTTGTATTTTAAACACTTCATTACGAGAAAAAGGCTTTGCTTGTTGAGCTTGGCGTAAGCCAAACAAAACCCCGCCCTGCGGAGAGAAAAGCCTCTATTTTTCAGGACTCTGGAATTTTATACCGCCAATAGCACTGCAAGGGCAATATCCGGGTTGATGGCTCTAAAACCCGCCTTATGTTTGGGGATTATGGCAGATTTTTGTATTTTTCCATATGAATAAAGATTTACCTGACATAAAAGAGCTGGACTTACTATGGCTTCGCGCAGCCATATTGGGCAGCATATGGGCGTCTTCTGAAATTATCCTTGGAAGTTTTCTGCATAATTTGAGGATCCCCTTTTCCGGCACGTTCCTTTCCGCAATAGGAGTTTATCTTCTTACTGCCTTTGATGTAAAATGGAGGCACAACGGTGTAATCTTCCGTGCAGGGATAATCTGCGCCTTAATGAAATCAATCTCCCCCAGTGCCGTAATTTTTGGACCCATGATAGCCATCGTAGCCGAATCTTTTCTTCTTTCCGCATCTGCTAAACTGTTCGGCAGGAATATCATAGGCTATGGAATAGGCGGTGCGCTTGCCGTAACGTGGAGCCTTGTCCATAAGATTATAAACATGGTTATTATCTACGGAACGGATGTAATAAAAATTTACTCAAACCTTTATAAATACGCCGCTAAAATTACCGCTCTTAATTTGGGCAGTCCTTCTAATTTGATAATTATTCTTTTTTTAGTGTATGGAATTATCGGATTTGCGGTGTCGCTTTTCGGCATGTTTGCAGGTAAAAAAGCTATCCCTACTTATTTAAATATAACTTCACCTGATGAAAGTAATTTTATTACCCGTAAAAATAAAACTCCATATTCCAACCATTCAATTGTGTGGCTTTTTATTGAGGTTGTAATAATGGCTTCGGGACTTTTTATACTTTCCGGTTTTAGTTTTATATACGGACTCTGCTTTGTCCTGATTGCAACAGCAATAAACCTTATCAGGTATAAAACATTTCTAAGCAAGCGTTTTAAATTAAAATTCTGGGTTGAGTTAGCGGTAATTACAACTCTTGCAGGCTTGTTTCTTAGCGGCATTAAAAATTCCGGCTGGGAATTTTCATTCAATAACCTTACGGACGGCTTGATGATAACACTTAGGGCACTTCTGCTTACTGAGTGTTTTGGCCTGATAGGAATTGAACTTGCCAATCCTGCAATTAAAAAATTCTTTCTAAAGTTAAAGCTGGGTAAACTGCCCGCGGCTCTTGAGGCCGCATTCCAGGCACTGCCGTTAATGCTGGCTATTCTGTCTTCACATAAAGATAAAATAAAAACTCCGGCTACTATTATTTCCGGCTATGTAACCGTAGCGGACGACTGGATTTCCGGAATATCTGCCGGTTACCGGGCAAAAGAATAATTTTGGCAAAACACATTTTATCCTGCCTGCATGGCGGTGCAATATGAAACAGCCGGAAAATATATTTACATACACTTTAAGAAAAGTTTACTGGAACCTGCACAGCTTTACCTGGGATGAATACCTTGAGACTACAAATTATGCAGAGGAAATAGAAGAGATAGCCCAAATTGCGGAGGCTAATATAGAAACCGGCTGTCCGGCTCTTTTGGACCTCGGCTGTGCTACCGGAAGTTATTCCCTTGCCCTTGCAAAAAGGAAGTTCAATGTAACAGGGATAGATTATGCGGTAAAAATGATCCGCAAAGCCGGCAGGAAAGCACTGGACGCAGACATACAAAACATATCTTTCACGGTCTCTGATTTTAATAAAGGGCTGAACTTTGCCTCCTCAAAATTTGATTTCGTACTCTCTGCCCATACGGTAATTGGAGCTGAAGATTTTTCTGGCATCCTAAAGGAAGTCAGGAGGGTTTTAAAGCCTGATGGAATCTTCTTTGTAGTAGCCAAGAAGCCGGGCTCTAAAAAAATATCACCCGCCAAAGATACAAATATTTTCCTCGGTTTGCTGTTAAAAGCAACAAAGCTGCTTTGCTTTTTGGGGCACAAAAGGTTTTATTATGATCCGGAAACGACACAACAAATAATTGAGTCCATCGGGTTCAAATTTTATTACAAATCAGAAACTTGTAATAACAACATAATCCTTTTTAAGAAAACATCAATCTAAAGGATATTGGGCCCGGTACGGGCGGCATATTTGAAGCGGAAGGAAGGGCCCACAAGCCCATAAAAGCGGAATCAGCCGGCAAATACTGCCATATTGCAAAGTGCTTTAATATTTGTTCAATTAATGCTATATTAATTAAAGCTGGTTTTTTCTTTTATTGTTGTGCTTATGCTATTCTTCCTGCAGCCGGCCGGATTTAACTCAAGCGGGCAGAGTATTGTGTTTAATGCTGAATGCGGCTACAGTTACGCGCATTATTCAGGAGAATTCTATTTTATTTATTATCGTTTATAGCGCTAAACACCATAACGTGCTGCTGTTACCAGAAAAAGAATAACCGTATAAGATTGTATTTATACTAAAATATTATCAACTTATTTATGAGGTTAATTATGCGTGACCCGTCTTCCGAAGAAATGAAAGTATCCACAGAAGCTGTCCTTGCTGCATATCTGAATACTGCTAAAAATAATTTATTCATTATTATCAATGACGTTTCCAAAAGTCTTGGATTAGGTTTTCATGATAAAAATGATAACATATTAAACGCCGCCTTGTTTAAACACTTGTCTAACTCCAACAGCCCTGATGTGCAATTGCAAATTATTAATAAGCTTAACCGCTGCATCCCGGCATTAAAAGATCTTGCAATTAAACATGCAAATGATGCAAGAAACAATAATGAAGAAAACAATAATGTTCAAGAAGTAACCACTCCCGGCTCGACAGACTACAGCGAAATATTTAAAAAGTATATAAGGCTGGTGCTGGATTATCGCAATTTTTATTCTCACGCCGAACATGATATAGTTACAGTAGAGAAAAGCATCATTAAGGGACTTGAGATGCTATTTGATAAATCAAGAAGAACTGTTAAGGAACGATTTAACCTGCCTGAGAATGAAGTGCAGCATCTTGTACGGTTAGGAAAAGATAAAAAGGAAGCGCCGGGTTTTAAATATAGTTTTTGGGCTGATCAGGGTACCGGGATAAGCCAAAAAGGGTTTTTGTTTTTTGTCTCCCTCTTTTTAGAAAAAAAGGACGCCCAGGAAATGTTGAAAAAACATACCGGTTTTAAGAGAAGTGATCAGGTCCATCAAAAAGCAACTCTTGAAACTTTTACCATATATTGTTTAAAACCCCCTAAAAACAGATTAAGAAGTGAGAGCCAGGAAGATGCAATTGTACTGGATATGTTTAATGAACTTAGTAAATGCCCGAACGAATTATTTGAGACATTAAGTAAAGAGGACAAAAGTAAATTCATAAAACTAGATGATCAGCCGTCAGATGATAATGAATACAGCTCTTTGCCGATATTAAGAAGAAGCGGAAACCGGTTTTATTATTTTGGGTTAAAATATTTAGAAGAAAAATTAAACGGCATCAAATTTCAAATTGATCTCGGAGATTATTGCTATCATACTTATAACCAGACTATTAATGGAATAGACCATAAAAGAAAATATATAAAGAAGGTTACATCTTTTGGAAAACTTGCTGAGTTTTCTCCTGACAACAGACCTGAAAAATGGGGAGAAATGATTCAAACTATTGATACTTTGAATACCTCTCCTAAAGATGTATATATAACGGACACATTCCCGCATTTTCACATTAATGGCCAGAATATAGGCATAACTTTTACCGATGCGATTAAGCCTGTAAATAAGTGGGGGGATTTACCCACATATGATTCCGACAGGAAACAGCCTAAAAGGAATAATATTATACCCCATTGCTGGCTGAGTTTGTATGAACTGCCTGCAATTATTTTTTATGACTTAATTAAAAATAATGCCGCTCCAGAAAAAGGTTATAAATCTGTGGAAGAAATAATTAAGAATTACTATAATAATTTAAGAAAATTTTTCAGCTATATTGTTAAGAGCAATATAAACACAGAAGAAGATTTTGAGAGAACTCTTGCTGAATACAATTTAAACAAAAAAGATATCCCTAAAGCAATTATAAACCATTACAGAACTCATAGCCAGAATAGAAATAATGGGCTAAGCAGCTATGACAGCATTTTGGAAGAGACAAAGAAAAGGTTAAAGAAGGCTGAAAACTTAAGAAAAGGTACTTATAAAATAAATGAAAAAGGCAATAAAATAATTCTTAGGCCCAATAATAAAAATTATAACGAGGTCAAACCCGGCAAGATTGCTGATTTCCTTGCCAGGGATATGATACTCTTTCAGAAACCTGATCCGGATAGTAAAAATAATGGTAAAGCCAATCCGGTTGAATTTAAATTACTTCAGGCAGGTTTAGCTTTTTTTGATGATCGCAAAGAGACCTCAAGACTTTATGCCATTTTAAAAAAATGCAACCTAATCGGATCGCATAATCCACATCCTTTTATTGATGATAAAATTATTAATAATTCTAAATCGCTGTTGGAATTTTATATTGAGTACTTAAAGAGAAAAGAAGATTATTTAGAAAAGCACAAAACTGATATACACTTCTTGCATAAAGATAAAATGGCTCTTAATAACTTGGTTGATAAGCTTATAAACAAGTATAGAGATAAAGATTATACCATTTTTAATCTGCCAAGAGGTTTATTTTTAGAACCAATAAAAGAGATATTGAAGAATGAATACAATAAGAATTTTGATTCAATAAGCAGCGCATCGTATATTATAGAAAAATATTTTACGGATGAAGTGAAGGATACGCCGCAGGAGTTTTATAATTATAAACGGATATATAGAATATTAAACAAGCTGAATAATGAGAATGACAAAGGGCATTCAATACAAGAAATGGCGGCTGATAAAGATAAGTTCATTAAGAATATACCTGTATTATGCAGAAAAAATGCCAGAAATAATAAGTGTGATTTTACGCCGAATGAATGCGCTGAAAAGTTAAATAGTACAAATTGCAAATATTTAAAAGAGTTCAAAGAATATCTTGAAAATGAAAAACAAATCAGGCTGCACAAAACCTGCGATATGGTGTTGTTTTTAATTTTACAGGAATATTTATCTACTCTACACGGCTATGCTATTGAAGCAAAAGAATTCAGACTTGAAGATATCTTACCCACCAATGATAAGTATCTGTCTAAAACAGTTAATAACGTCAAACTGACTATCGGAACCAAAACTATTGTTAAAGACAGTATTAAAATTAAGAATTACGGTGACTTTAGAACTATCATAAATGACAGGAGGCTGGAAAAGCTGTTTAAGTATAAAGCATCTGACGAAATTGAGTATGATGAAATAAAGGAAGAATTTGAAAAATATGATAAAGCCCGGCGTACCGTATTCGAGAAAATAATTAATTTTGAAAAATTTGTAATTGCCAAATTGGAAATAGGAAAAGATGGGGGAAAATACATTAATCATAAAAAAATACTGGAAAACTTACAGAACCAAAATCTGAATGGCATAAATGCAGGTATTTATGAAGAGATAGGAACAATCCGTAACGCATTTTGCCATAGCGAGTATCCGGATCCGGACAAATTAAAATTATCTATTGATAAATACAATCCGGGTGAGTCATCAGTAGCAGAGGGTTTACTTAAAATGATTGGAGACGATTATGATGCTATTATGTCAGTACTGTAAAATAGCTGCAACTGAATTTGAGAATATTCCTTACTGGGAAAAACTGATAAACAATATTTTACCTTCATTGTTTTCCCTTGTAACCGTCTTGGTTTCGGGTTATTTTTTATATAGATATGCCTTAAGACAGAAGAAAAAGGAAATATTTATTGAACTTGAAAAAGTTAAATATGCCCGCAAGCTGAATGCTCTTGAAGGCTGCTGGAAACTTTTACAATATATGACCGATACCGAGAATGGCAAATCCATTCTTACATGGAGAAAAAAGGAAGACGGCAAAGAGTATTTTATAAATTTAGAATTGGTCGATGAATTTATTAACAGTTTAAGCTCTTGCTTTTATGAATCCGGTTTGGGAATATATATTCCTCCCGGAATTAAAAATAAGTTATTTAGTTATAGGAATATAATATATGGTTTCAATCTAAAGATGAAAGAGTCGGCAGAAAAAATTATTAAGGTAAAAAACGAGGAAATGGCCAAAGAAATGATAGCAATTTTTCAGGAAGCTGTTAAAGAAATAAAAAAAGAGACCGATTCGATTGAGAAAGTTGATTTAAGTATATATAATAATAGGAATAATAACTCTAAAACAAAGTGATATAATAAGTTGTAAACAGTAAGCTGGCGAAGCCCCTATTTTGTGGGGTAGTTACAGCATAGTCATATCGGACGACACGGGTAATCCGCTGGCGAAGCCCCTATTTTGTGGGGTAGTTACAGCTATCTCTCCATCCTTAATGTTTTAATGTCAGCTGGCGAAGCCCCTATTTTGTGGGGTAGTTACAGCTAATGGAACAAAATCTTTTATTTCACTTAGCTGTTGAAGCTCCTATTTTGTGGGGTAGTTACAGCTTGGTGTAATTTTTAATACTTGTTCTAAAGCTGTTGAAGCTCCTATTTTGTGGGGTAGTTACAGCATTTGTGCTAACTTATGTGTTAAATTTTACACTGGTGAAGCCCCTATTCTGTGGGGTAGTTACAGATAGTAGATTAGTGTACTACATGGAATCTAGCTGGTGAAGCCCCAATTTTGTGAGGTAGTTACAGCTTGAATATGCAATTGTTATAAATTGTCTGTGCTGGTGAAGCCTCTATTTTGTGAGGTAGTTACAGCTTTGATATTCTGTTAAATACTACAAGTGAAGCTGGTGAAGCCTCTATTTTGTGAGGTAGTTACAGCTAGTAAGCTTTTTTCTAACTTTTTACTATAGCTGTTGAAGCCCCCATTTTGTGGGGTAGTTACAGCAAGGTTCAATGCCGGTGATACCTCTTTTTTGCTGTTGAAGCCCCCATTTTGTGGGGTAGTTACAGCTATTTTGGGAATTATATCTAAAGAAGATTCGCTGGTGAAGCCTCTATTTTGTGAGGTAGTTACAGCCAAATGTATTATAGAAACTATCGCTTCTAAGCTGGTGAAGCCTCTATTTTGTGAGGTAGTTACAGCACAATACTGTAAACTGTTTTAGTTGCGTTCGCTGTTGAAGCCTCTATTTTGTGAGGTAGTTACAGCCTTATCGCCGGATAAGAATAATTCCTTTTTGGCTGGTGAAGCCCCCATTTTGTGGGGTAGTTACAGCTTAAATGCTTCATACACTTTCTTAGCTACTGCTGGTGAAGCCCCCATTTTGTGGGGTAGTTACAGCTGTACACCCTTTGCGGTGTAATATTATGCAGCTGGTGAAGCCCCCATTTTGTGGGGTAGTTACAGCTTATGACCATCTAACAAACAAACGATACAGCTGGTGAAGCCCCCATTTTGTGGGGTAGTTACAGCATATCATCTACTTTCATGCTAAGTTTAGCTGCTGTTGAAGCTCCTATTTTGTGGGGTAGTTACAGCTTGAAATTGTAACGTTTGATTTATTACCATGCTGGTGAAGCCTCTATTTTGTGAGGTAGTTACAGCTAAATTGTTGCTCATTGTTTAATTTCCTTTGCTGGTGAAGCCCCCATTTTGTGGGGTAGTTACAGCCACTTCATCAGCCTTGGGCGCAATTTATTGGCTGTTGAAGCCCCCATTTTGTGGGGTAGTTGCAGCTTTGTTTCTAACAGCAAAAGATTTTTTCCAGCTGGTGAAGCCTCTATTTTGTGAGGTAGTTACAGCCTTTTCTTTGTATCATTTTTGGGTTCAATAGCTGGTGAAGCCTCTACTTTGTGAGGTAGTTACAGCTTTAAAGAATCGTCGACTTTCTCATATTCGGCTGGTGAAGCCCTTATTTTGCGGGGTAGTTACAGTTTCTTGCGATAATGGTACTAGCGAAACAAAGCTGTTGAAGCTCCTATTCTGTGGGGTAGTTACAGCACCGCCGGGTCCATTTTAGTAGTATCAATTGCTGGTGAAGCCCCTATTCTGTGGGGTAGTTACAGCTAACGCATAATCGATGTCCTTGAATGTTGCGCTGTTGAAGCCCCAATTTTGTGGGGTAGTTACAGCTTCAATAGTATTGGTTTCATCATTCAATTGGCTGGTGAAGCTCCTACTTTGTGGGGTAGTTACAGCGATAGAAGTATATCATATAATTTATAAAGAGCTGGTGAAGCCTCTATTTTGTGGGGTAGTTACAGCATTTACCTTTCCATTCTTCTGGAATCAGTTGCTGGTAAAGCCCCTATTTTGCGGGGTAATTACAGCTTATTTTATTATAAATTATGGGGAAGATAGACTTGTGTATGGTAAGATATTTGACAGGACAACATTTATCGTCTTGTCATTTCGGGCAGATTTATTGGCAGAGGAATCTCAATGCCTGCAATACTGAGGAAGCGGCCGCGAAGCCGGAGCTTCACACCAAATTGGAAAAGTTTTCGAAGAGGATGACCTAAAATAAATTCACGAAAGAAGGAACAATTTAATGAAGCGTTAAGAAATAAATACGGGGCAGAAAGCGATACTATATTAGTGCCTGCTATTTATTGGATACACATATTTAGCTGAGCAAATACAGCTACTTTATTTATTTTCCCGTTCTAGAGGGGTGATTTTTTGTTTACCTGCCGGCAAAGTCGCGGCTTTTGTATCAAGACAAAAGTAAGGAGAAATACAAAAAATTTACATTCAGTATTTGTAAAGATTAATTTATTTCCGGTGCATGCAACAAAGGAACATTTATCATATCAAACTTCTTTCATTCTTTGGGCTTTTTCATACTTTCGGTATCAAGGCGGTACCTCTCAAAATCTTTGGAGGGAGTTATTCCCGCTTTGAACTCACGCGCGTAAACCTGTGTAAACTCAGCCCCAAGAAATAGTATCTGGGCAGAATAATAAACCCATAAAAGTAAAATTACCAGCGAACCTGCGGCTCCGTATGTGGAGCTAAATGAACTTGAGCCAAGATATAATCCAATCAGGAATTTGCCTATTATAAATAAAAATGAGGTAACCAGAGCGCCTACCCACATATCTTTTAGTTTAAGGCGTACGTCCGGCAAGACCATAAATATAAGGGCAAAGAGAAGGTATATTACCCCCAATGAAATAACATTATTGGCAAGCTCCAATAACTGCGTAGGAATTTTAAGAGCCGTACCGGCAAAAAAACTATTTATGGCATTTAAGGCGGCACTTACCAATAACGAAACCAGCAGAAGAAAGCCGGTGCTTACAACAAGCGCAAACGATCTGATTCTATCCGTAAATAAAGCCTTAATAAAATTTCTGCCCTGTTTAGGTTTTACTTTCCATATCATATTAAGAGAGTCCTGCAGATCAATAAATGAAGCCGTAGCACTAACCACTAAAGTAAGAAAGCTGATAATTATTGCGATAATGCCTGTGGCGGTATTGTTTGTATTTTTAAGGGCTGTCTGCACTATTTCCGCACCCTGCCTGCCTATCAGACCTTCTATCTGCCCGATAATTTCACCCCTTGCAGCCTGAGCTCCAAAAAGAAGCCCGGCTATGCTGATAATAATTAGTAATAATGGCGCCAGGGAAAATATTGTGTAAAACGATAATGAAGCTCCAAGCTTTGGAGCCTTATCATCAATCCATTCATTAAAAACCGTAACAATAAAGCTCCATATCCTTTTAAAATTAGGCACTTTCAATATTTTTCCTTTTGCTTATTGAGCTGATAAAATAAATATCGAAGCATGGAATAAAAAGGAACGCAGTCACATCTGTTTTACATTTACCTTAGTCTTAAATGCAGAATAAGTTTCCAGTGTTATCCCTTTTTTACTTATTAGTATCCTGTCAGCTCCCCACCTGTTGAACATAATTTTATTAGTACAATTGTTTTCCAAATCCAGTTCAAACGTTAAATGTTCTCCGAAGTTATCCCAGTTCATATGATTATTACGCTTTGTTAAGGTAATATTTTTTATGGGGCTATTCGGTTTATCAGTTGTTACAACTATGTCTATTGAATCTCTCCTTTGCATCGGTTCCGAAAAAGCGATTTCATATTTAGCGTGTGCCGTTTCGGTCAGTTCTTTATCTTTCATTGAGCAGGTTTTAATTACAGGGTAGGAATTGGATACCTGCTGCTGCCCGCACCATTCTAAAAACGAAGGATATAAATCTTTTAACTTCTGATCATCTTTTCTCTTATCATAAAGCTGCTTTAGCTTTTTGTTAAATATTGAGCTTGCATAAAATCCTCTGCTGGAGTTTTGTAATATCCAGTTCTGGCAGACCTTCTGTGCGGCTTCAGGAAAATATTTGTAAGTAAAAATATCATAAACAGCCCAGGTCATATATTCGTTAAATGTTGCAAGATCATATCTCTCATAACCGCTGCCGAAATCCCATTTTGCAGGTATAAAGTCCGCAGCGGCTATTTGTTTATATTTATCCGTAGCAGCGTTTACAAAAAAATGGTCCACTTCAGTAAAAAGCATGTGGATGTTTTCGGCAAATTCGTCCCGGGGTATTTCATTGGGGGATTTTAATGCAATCACCCAGTCAGGCACTGTTACAAAGTTTGTAGGCACTCTGTTTACCTCCCTCATGCAATTCATCCTTCCTACAAGCGGAGATAGAACTATGTGATATTCCGAATTAGTTTGCGGACTGCCGAATTCATCTGTTAAGAATTGAATCACTTCGTTCAGCATTTGCGATTTGTTATATGTGGCTATTAGCTTATCATAATAAGATTTATGATCTGAGAAGAATTGTCTGAATTTAGATTTTTCTGCAAAGTCTTTTATCAGCTCCAGGTTCTCTTCAAACTGATTTAATGTGTCTATTGCTCTAAGCTTGTTTATCCTCTTTATATCTGAATTGGCATCAAAAACAAACCCATATGAGTCCGTTCTGAAACTCAAATATTTATCCCATTCCTTGCGTGAGTAATTCACCTTGGATATCAGCGGGTGATTTGAATATTGTTTAAAATAGCTTATTACTTCTTTATAGTACTGCGATTCCTTATTTACCTCATACGGATCATTTGTTCCATAAGGCGTTATTGCTAATATAATATTGGCTAATTCATATACTTCCGATATGTTTGTTTTAATAGTGTTCTGCTGTCCTGATGCAATATTGCACCAGAGCAGAAGACCTATGAATGTAAATTTAAGTAATGTTTTCATTATACCCTGGTTTGTTATAACCTGTTTATTTGTTAACTGAGAATAGGCGACATAGTGCCTTTTTATTTTACTTTATTAGACTTATCCATGCTCCAAATAGTTGTAAGGAGATATCATAATCTTGCATAATACCTTTTCCATCGTAGTACAACTTAAACCGGTAAGAGGGCAGCACGGGCAGCGGGTAAATAGTTTATTGCTTGTTCGCACTAAATAGGGCAGTTTTAAAGGACGTTTTGTAATATCTAAAATAATTTCAGGATGGCCGCAATTGCACATTGTAATCTTTCGTCAAACTTCGGTGCCATTTATCAATATAAATTTCCACTTGTAATAAATTGCTACCCCAAACCTGTTTTATAACGCATATTTAAAAAGATACGTTAAAATATTATTGTGCTAAATTGCTGCAGATATACCCGATGACTTGTTAAACAGCACAGTACCGGGTGTGATATGTGTGGTATATCCGGCAACGCAGATTAACAACAGGTAATGCAATACTAAACAAATTTAAATAGTATAAGACCAGAACAAATCATAATAACTATCAACGAGGATACAATGAGGCGAATCTATACTTTTCTTATTATCACTTTCATAACTGTACAATTCAGCTTTGCTCAGGCTGTCCCTGATGACACAATTCTAAATACCATTAAAAACATAAAAACCGAAGCTGTAAAAAATCCGCAGACAATAAATTATGTAACATATCTGTCCGATGTTATCGGATCAAGAGTTACCTGGTCCCCGGGTTTCAATAAATCTGTGGATTGGGCTGTCGGCAAATTAAGTGAAATGGGCTTGAGTAATTCACATACCGAAGAGTGGGAGCCTTTGGGCAAAAGCTGGGAAGTAAAAAGAACTGTATTCAATCAATCCACCCCCTATTTTTCTAACTTAATTGCCAGTCCAAAACATTTTAGCCCGGGCACAAAAGGAGTAATTAAAGGTAAGGCCGTTTACATTGATGCGAAAACGGAAGCCGACCTGGAAAAATATAAAGGGAAGTTAAAAGGAACCATTGTTTTTGTATTACCCGTACCAAATTTAAAACTAAATTATGAACCTTTTATTAAAAGATATAATGATGCTGATATTAAAAAATTTACAGAAGCAGTAATTCCATCCGATGAAGAAAAGAAAAAGGAAAAAGAATTAAAAGAATCTAATGAGAAGATTACTCTTGAATATTTCAGATTCGCTAATAAAAGAATTGAATTCTGCATGAATGAAGGTGCAGCAGCCATTGTTGAATATGGCGGCAGGTTATATGGAACAAATCAGGGGTTAAGCGCACTTTTACCGGTACAGCTTACAAGCATAGACGAGTTGTTTTATGCAGCTTCAAAACCTAAAGCCCCTAAAACACTTCCGCAAATATTACTCTCTCTTGAACAGTACGATAGTATAATACGTACATTAAAATGCGGGGTTGAGGTTAACTTAGAAGTTGATGTTGAAGTTGAAAACGATAAAGTCCGCAAAGGTCAAAATGTAATTGCAGAAATTCCGGGCACTGACCTAAAGAATGAAATAGTAATTATTGGCGCACATATAGATACACAAGGCCCCAGCATTGGAGCTACAGATAACGCAGCCGGTGTTGCAGTATGCATGGAAGCGATGAGATTACTAAAGCAGATTGGCGCACAGCCGCGCAGAACTATCCGTATTTGCTTATGGGGCGGGGAAGAGCAGGGCTATCTCGGCTCTAAGGAATATGTGGCTAAACACTTTGCAGCCAATCAAGGCAATGAAAAATGTTATATGTATTTCAATACCGATAATGGTGCGGGTAAGTTTCGTGGAATATATATGGAAGAGCGTTCTGATTTAGTTCCGGTAATGAAAAAATGGTTTGATAAAGTTGATATGAATTTGATTACAACAATTTCCAAAACAATGAATACCGATCATGAGTCATTTAACGAAAAGGGTATTGCGGGTTTCCAATTCATTCAGGATATGCTTGATTACTACAGAATCTATCATACAAATATGGATCGAATAGAAAGAATTCCATTGGAAGATGCAAGAGATAATGCCATCATTATGGCGGGCCTGGCATATCTTGCAGCCGTTGAATAAAATTAGTAACAGGAACTATTCATTAAATAAAAGCAAGTGAGAATAATAATGGATACTAAAAATTTCATAAGTGCAATTATCATAGTTTTTCTATTGACGGCAAATAACTTATTTAGCCAGACCAATGTTCTAAATACTCAGGCAATAAGCGGGCTGAAAGACCTTGACTCGTTTGTTGATTCTGCTATGAAAAAGTGGAATGTCCCCGGACTTGCCATTGGAATTGTAAAAGACGGTAAGGTAATATACTGCAAAGGATATGGCTACAGAGATTTAAAATCCAAGGATAAAGTAACAACTAAGACCTTATTTTCCATTGCCTCATCTACAAAATCATTTACCGCTACTGCGGCAGCATTAATTGTGGATGAAAAGAAAATGAGTTTTGATATTCCTCTTAAAACATATTTCCCTGATTTTCAGATGTATGACTCTTCTGCTGCCAATAAAATTACTTTGCGGGATTTATTAACACACCGCACCGGAATACCGCGGCAAAAATTCTTTAGCCTTAACACCCCGCCGACCAGAAAAGATGTACGCGCAAGCATGAAATATTTTGAACCTAATTTTGATTTCAGGTATATGTTCCAATATTGTAATGAGGCATATACCGTTGCCGGCGATATGGTAGCTGAAAGAGCAGGAACTACCTGGGAAGAGTTAATAAAGAAAAGACTTCTTGACCCAATCGGGATGAGCAGTACAATATTTTCATACAAGGACCTAAAAGGTAAAACCGATTATGCAAAGCCCTATATTGATTGGGCAGATACACCTGAAGAAATGGACTACCATGATGCGGATATTCTTGGCCCTGCAGGATGCATAATAACTAATGCAGAAGACCTTACTAAATGGGTATTATTTAACCTGAATGCAGGCAAGGTTGGTGATGCTCAGATTATAAACCCAAAAAGATTAAAGCAGATTCAATCCCCTCAAATTGTTGTTCCAATTCCACAGAGCTACAAGGAAGTTTCTCACGAGGATTATGGGATGGGATGGTTCATAGATTATTACAGAGGTTTTTTACATATAAATCACGGCGGAGTCTTATACGGATTTTCTTCTATGGTTTCATTTTTACCTAGTGAAAATACCGGGATTGTTATTCTTGCAAATTTAAATGGTACTCCGTTTACGGAAATATTAGAAAGATATGTTTATGACAGACTGCTTAAACTGGAACCGATTGACTGGCAAAAAAGAAATGTTGACCTTTATGAGGCTCAGAAGAAGCAGTTTACAAACGCTGTTGAAGAGAATAAAAAGAGTGACTCAGTAAAAATACCTCCGTTGCCTCTGGAAAACTATGCAGGATTATACAAAAGTGACGGCTATGGTAATTTAGACATCAGGCTGGTAAAAGATACTCTTAAAGTAAAATTGTTAAAATATGATTGTTCCATAAATTATCAGGGAGATGATGCCTTTGAGCTTTATCATCCCGTAGAACAGGCAGGGTGGAAAACTGTATTTATTAAGGATAACAAAAATAACATAACAGCTTTATCTGTTCAGGTAAATCCGAATGTAAATCCCGTAATATTTAAGAAGACATAGAACCTCTTCATAGTAAAACCCGCTCTTGCCGGCAAATGCAGTGCGTTATAATGGTGAGAGTACCCGGCTCAAACTAAAAGCCCGAAAGTGATTCCGGGCTTTTTTATTTTCTGTAGTTTATTCTTCAAACGTTCAGCAGTCTTCTCCAGGCAGAGTATGGTTTTTAGAATAATTTATCATAAACCCGTCAGAGTTCTCAAATCCCCGACAGCCCGGCGAAGCGAATAATAGCTCATAATACTTTTATACTTAACCTGAATGTTAACCAGACGTGCCTGCGTTAATGCTGTTTCGGAGTCAAGCACTTCTAAGTTAGTCCCGGCACCTATTTTATATTGAATTACAGCACGCTCCAGAGATCTGCCGGCGTAGTCTATTTGTTCTTGCGTAGAATTCATTCGCGATATATTAGATTTCAAATCCACAACTGATTGGAAAACATCGGTTGAGATTGACTCTTTAACCTGCTTAATTTTTTGGTCAGCAGCATCAATTGACGCATTAGTTTCATTAATTTTATTATCTGTTAGATTGCCATTGAAAATAGGAACATTAATGGAAACTCCGGCATACCAGTTTCCTCTCAACACCTGAATGTTGGGTTCATAGCCGTTTTTGAATCCATAACCAACAGCGGCATTTAAAACCGGTTTATCAGTCAGGCTCACCATTCCTTTTTGCAGATTGGCTGTGCTGCGGGCATCTTCCGAAAGCTTCAATTCAGCGCGCTGGTTATAAGCAGCATTAAGAATAGAGTCGCTGTTCAGACTGTAAGCCGGAAGTTCAAAAGACCCCGTAATGTTAATTTCCTTCTCACGATTCAGGCCAATCAACTCTTTAAGAAAGAGCTCCTGTTTATCCTTCTCATTCTGAAGTTCAATTTTTTCGTTATTGATTTCAATTATCCGCGTTTTTGTACTTAATGCATCATAATCCGTAGCGGTTCCGTTTTTTATTTTCAAATCATTAGTTCTTAAATGCTCTTTTAAAGTTACTAACTGGGTGTCCTTAACTGCCATGCTTTTTTCTAAAAATAATATTCCATAAAAAACTTTAATCACCTGGCTGGAGAGATCGTCCCTTATTAAATTTTCATTGTCTTTAACTGAATTAAGAAATGATGATGCATAATCAACCTGGGACTCTCGTTTCCCAAAATCATACAGAGTATGACGGACAAATACGCCCATATTATAATTGTTTGCCGGTGCCAGTTCCATAATTTTTCCGCCAAAGGCAAATGCCGGTATTGGAGCTATTCTGTTGTAAGAGGCTTCGGCGCTAACATTTGGCAGATAATAACTCTTCTGCTGCTCTACCTTAAATTGCGCTGCCTGTAACTCGGCTTCTTTCTGTTTAATTAAAGGATGATTATTTACAGTAAGTTTAATTGCTTCATTAAGAGTCAGCAGGTTATTTTCCTGCTTTTGCGCAAATGGAGATGAATAAATAATAATTATTAGTAATATTGTTGTAATATATTTCAAATTTCTGTTCATTGTTCGTCCGTAATATTTTTGTTATTCAAGTGTTCCGGTCTTTCCTGCCGCTTTCACTTTCGATATTTTTAAAAAGAAAATAGGTATGATCAGCACAATTGATAATAGCGCAGCAACCAAAAAATCATCGCTAATACCTTGTATAAAAGACTGGGAAGAAATGTTCAGCATAATCATTGCTTTTGCCCGTGCCGTAATTTCTGCCTGAGAACCGCCTACAGAATTCATCACAAAACTCTTTGCATGATTTACTGTATTTTGAAATACGGGCGATGAAGAATCAACATTCTGAGAAAAAGCCTGAAGGTGAAAAATAGTTCGCCTTGTTAAAAGTGACCCAAGCAAAGAAACCCCGAAACTTCCGCCGATCTGTCTTATAGTGTTAAACAAACCTGAGGCCTGAGCAATTTTATGTTTAGGAATATTTAGAAGCGATACTGTGGACAATGGCGTAAATATTAATCCGAGTCCCAAAGCTCTTACTAATAATGGAATTTGTATTTGAGAACTCTCTGTTTGAAGCGAGAAGAATCCATACGCGTATAAAGACCATGACAGTAAAAGGACTCCAATCATAACCATGATCTTAGGATTAATTTTATCTGTCAGCCGCCCGGCCAGGGGCGAAACAAAAGCCTGCACAATTCCGAGAGGTAAAAAAACCATGCCGGCCTGAAATGCAGTATAGCCTAATGAGTTTTGCAAATAAAGCGGCAGCAGAAACGTGCTCCCGAAAAATCCAATTCCAAATACAAAAAGGATAATATTTGCTGAAGCAAAATTCCGGTCTCTGAAAAGTGTTAAATCTACTATTGGGTGTTTTACATTAATCTCAGTTATTATAAAAACTATAAAACTTAAAGCCGAAATAAAAAAGCAGGATAAGATAAACGGAGATGTCCAGCCCCCTGTATTCCAGGACGCATTTCCATCAGCAAAAGCAAGAAGCAGCGAGGTTAAAAATACAGTCATGCTTATAAATCCCAGAAAATCAAATCCTCTGGTTTTTTCCGTTTTGAATTCTCTTTGGACTATTAGAACAACTATCAGACCTATTATGCCGACCGGAATGTTAACATCAAAAATTGCATGCCATGAAAATGTATCAATCAAATAACCCCCAACGAGCGGTCCCAATGATACGGAGGCAGCGGATGCAATTCCCCAAAATCCAATTGCCGTTCCTCTTTGTTCCACGGGGAATTCCCTGGTCACTATTGCCATGCCGACCGGCATGATAAATCCGGCTCCGGCACCCTGAACAACTCTAAAAAATATTAAAGCATTTTCATTCCATGATAAACTGCACAAGAGTGAGCCAACCGTAAAAAGCAGCATCCCGAAAAAATAGGTTTTTTTATAGCCAAAATGATCTGCAATCCAGCCGGAAGAAGGGAGCATAACAGCAAATATTAATAAATAAGCCGTAAGTACCCACTCTATTTTATCAACGCTTGTTCCAAAGGCGGCAGTCATTTTAGAAAGACCTACATTTACAATCGTTGCATCAAGCACAGCCATAAAAGTACCAATCATCACGCTAATTAGGACCCACCATTTGTAAAATTTATGTTCGTGGTGAAGTGATGGAACAATGCCTATCATTTTATTTCTGCCAGCCCTAACCATTTTTCTTTTCCTTAATTTTCACTTCAACTGACATACCCGGCAACAATCCGAATTTTATTTGATCATTGGCGTGCAGAGGCTTAATGGATATCTTAACCGGAACTCTTTGAGTAATTTTTGTAAAGTTACCGGCAGCATTAGAAGGTGGAATCAGAGCAAACTGAGCCGCTGTATTTGTGCCGATCTGATAAACCTGACCCGAAAATTTTAGATCTGGATAAGCATCAACATTTATTTCAACATTATCATTCATTTGTATGTTTTTAATCTTAGTTTCCTCAAGTTCAGCCGTTACCCAGATATTTTTTAAATCAAATATTGTAAAAATTGGTTGACCGGGTTGAGCTACATCGCCTTCCATCACCCACCTTTTTGCAACTATTCCGTTGATTGTGGAATATAATTTAGTGTTTTCCAGATTAGTTACGATAGCTTTTATATCTGACATGGCCATTAAAACGCGGCTTTGGGCTATTTTATATTCCGCTTGTACAGCTTCATATTTCTTTTGTGCATTGTCTAATTCTACTTTCGGAATTACCTTATCTTTATATTGTGCGCTTGCCCTGTTAAAATCTATCTGTGCTTTTTCCACATTCACTTTTGCAAGATCAATACTAGCCTGTACATTACTTAAAACTGTTTTAGTCTGATTTAATTTTGCAATTAAATCGGTTGAATCAAGTTCGGCAATTAATTGTCCTGCCTTTACACTATCACGCTCATCAACATAAAGTTTAACCACTCTGCCGAGTATTTTAGAACTAACGCTCAGTTTATTGCCATCAATAAAGGCATCGTCTGTAGAAACAGTACCCATATTTCCAATAAACCAGTACACGCCAGCCGCTATCACAATTATGATTAACAGAAGACCAATCCAGGCACTTTTCTTTTTATAGATTGGCGCTGAATCCATACTCTGATCTAAATCATCATTTGCTCTGTCTTTTATTTTTTCGTTACCGGACATATCCATAATCTCCTAATGTAATATTATTTTGAAATACCTTTTATAAAAATCCTTATTGCAATATTCATTTCTGTTTTAAGCTGACTAATTGTTTCATCACTCGCCTCCAACTCTTTAAGCACTTTGGACACTCGAATTCGCAAGCCATGAAGAACATGAAGCAATACGGTTGCTGTTTTACTATCAAGTTCCTTTTCAAACTCTCCGTTAGATTGCCCTTCTGAAATTATTCTGTCTATCAGAATTAATTCCTTCTCTTCAAACTTCAAAAAGAATTTAGTATAGAACGATTTTGAATCCATAAATGCATGCAAACTAAGTGTGCCAAGATTAAGAAAACGCTGAAAGTAGGTTATTCTTAAATTAACAAACTCGACCAGTTTCTCACCGGAAGAGAGTTTAGTAGCAATAAGTCCTTCTATCTCTTTTATAAACTCATTTTGCTCTTGGCTGAGAACTGCATGAAATAAATTCTCCTTGGTAGGGAAATAATAGTATAGTGAAGCTTTTCCCAAATTTACATCAACCGCAATTTCTTCCATTGAAACTTTTGAGTAACCGAAATGGGCAAATCTCTTTCGTGCAGCTTCTATTATTGTTTTTTCTTTCTCGCTAAACTGGCAAGTATTGGTTTTAATTGAATCCATAATGCTATAATCCATTCGACGTTTTTACTTTAACGGTCGAAGTGTATAAAAAGTTCCTTTTATGGATGAAAATTTTCAATCTGTTGCTGTGCATCAAACCTGGGATTCTCTGCTGACTACTATCTGAACTCCTTTATTCCTAAGATATTGCTCCCGGAAGCATATAGCCAAACAGTTTATCATTCAAAATCGGCATTAATAAAAAAGCCGTCTAAAAAACGGCTTTCTTATTCCTTCTATTTATTTTTATTGGGGAAAATAAATTATTATATCCGGTAGATATAAAACGTTTTAGCAGAACTAATATAACGGCTTTTTATCGTAACTGACCATCCAATGGATTCCATACTTATCTGTCAGCATTCCAAAATAGGCACCCCAAAAAGTATCCTGAAGAGGCATTTCTATTTTTCCACCAGCCGAGAGGCTGCTAAATATTTTGTCTGTTTCTTCATTGCTTTGAGTATTGACGGAAAGATAGAAATTGTTACCCGCAATAAATGTGTGCCCCATGGATTCAAGGAAATCACTCCCCATCAAAATATTTCCATCACCGATCGGCAATGCAATATGCATAATCATTTCCTGCTCTGCAGGAGACAATTTTTCTTTTTCAGGGGTATCCTTAAACCGTTGAAGCCACAAAAACTCACCGCCAAAAATAGATTTATAAAAAGTAAATACTTCTTCAGTTATACCTTTAAAGTTGAGATATACATTAAATGCTTTCATATTTTTCCTTTTCATATGTAATTTATTGATATTAGATAATAAACATATTCACAAAATATAGGTGTGTTCCCAATAATAGACATTAAAGTAAGCACAAAATAATAACTATTCCCTTTTTAAACTTGCAGAAGTAGAATACTATTACTTTGGAAACTTCATCTTGTACACAGCATATGAATAGATTAAATATATTTCTGTCATTTACATCAATCTTTTTGGCTGTAAGTCTTGAGCCTGCGTTTGCAGGTCCACCCTTTATTACGGATGATCCTCAAACTGTTGATTTGGGCCATTGGGAGTTTTATGTCTCTTCCCAAATGGACTTTACACATAATGATGTTGATATAACCGCCCCTCAAATTGAGGTGAATTATGGTGCGGCGCAAGACGTTCAGCTGCACATTATAACTCCCCTTGGTTATGTTAAAACTGAAGCCGGAAAAGCTTATGGGTATAAGGATACTGAGGCTGGGGTTAAAATCCGGCTTATAAATACAGAAGACGGGCTAATGGTTGGTATTTTTCCCATTGCAGAATTCCCAACCGGCGTAAAGTCCAATCAGCTTGGGAATGGTAAAACACAGCTATATTTACCTGCCTGGATTCAAAAGAGCTGGGGGAAATTACAAACTTATGGCGGATTAGGCTATTGGATAAATCCCGGTACAGGTAATAAAAATTATGTTTTTGCAGGCTGGCAGGCACAATATGATTTTTCTTCGGCATTTACACTTGGCGGAGAGGTGTACTATAAATCTCGTGACAGCCAGGATGCTGTCAATTCCGCCGGATTTAATTTAGGCGGGAATATAAATATCAACGGGCTGCACCACATACTCTTCTCATTCGGAAAATTAATTTCTTTAACCAGTTATACTGGTTATTTAGGTTATCAATTAACGATATAGAATAAGATCCTCTGCATCATGATAATTAAACTTTTTGGCTTAATATGTTGTCTCATTTAATGGGACATTATACAGCTATGGCTTTGGGAAATGTAGTTTATTATAACCGGCCTGATATAAAGCTACAGCCCGACTCAGTACACTTTCCGGTATGAGTGAAATAGTATATTGTTATTAAAATTTATTAATAACATATTGATAATATTAAAACATATCTATTAGGATGTTAATGAAGCAATCAAAGTATATATCGTGGTTCTATTCTTTGAGTAATACCATCAGGTTTTTACTGATTCTTTCAATGATATTAGTTATTGCTTACATTGATTATCGTACTCCTGCTGAATTTAGCGCAAGGTTTTTCTATCTGATTCCATTGTTCCTTTCCGTATGGGATGGCAAAGGAGTTGCTGCAGGACTGTACTTCTCTTTAATTTGTACCATTTTATATTTTTATTCTGAATTTCTTCAAAAAAATATCCACGAGTATGGATTTTTTCTTATATGGAATTATATTATTGCCTTGGCTTATTTTATGTCATTCGTAATAATAGTGAACAAACTTAAAAAAATTAATCTCCTGTTAGTTAATAAAAATAAAGAGCTTGAAATAACTAATAACCAAAAAGACAAGTTTTTTTCCATTATTGCACATGATTTAAGAAGCCCGTTCCAAGGTTTTATAGGTTTAACTCAGGCTATGGCGCAAGATTTAGATAGCTTTACAAAAGATGAGTTAGCTGAGGTTAGTGTTGAGTTATATAAGTCATCGAATAATTTATATAAACTTCTGGAAAACTTATTGGAATGGTCTCGTTTGCAAAAAGGGATGGTAAGTTTTAATCCAAAAGATATTGTTTTATCGGAAGCTGTCTCTCATAATATAAATTTATTATGCAAACGGTGTGAGCAAAAAGGTATTGAGATAATTAGCGAACTTCCTCAAAATCAGAATGTTTTTGCAGATGAAGAGATGCTTAATTCTCTACTAAGAAATCTTTTATCCAATGCCGTAAAGTTCACAAAGCAGGGAGGCAAAGTAACTGTTAAGTCAAGGACGACAGAAGATGAAATGATAGAGATTTCTGTAACCGATAGCGGCATTGGTATGCCGGAGAACTTACATAAGAATTTATTTAAGATAGGAGAGAAAGTCGGGCGCAAAGGAACAGATGGAGAAGAGACCACTGGCTTAGGTTTACTGCTTTGTAAAGATTTTGTGGAAATGCACAGCGGAAGAATTTGGGTAGAAAGCGAGGAGGGGAAAGGAAGTACCTTTAGCTTTACACTGCCGAGATCAAAATGACTTACATGCATACGCCAATTGAAATCGGTATTTCTGAATACTCATAAAAAAAGCCTTAGAACAAATCTAAGGCTTTCACATTTTAAGTACTGGTGAATTTTCACCCTTCTAATTATACTTCATCAGCAAGGCGTTTGCCTTTCAATAAATGACTAAAAGCTATAATTAACGGGGTCCAATCATGTTTTCAGGAGCAAGCTGTTTATCCAGTTCTTCTTTAGACATTAGATTTTTCTCAAGAACAATCTCATAAACTCCTCTTCCTGATTCAAGCGCTTCTTTGGCTATCATAGTTGAGGTCTCATATCCCAGTACAGGATTAAGAGCCGTAACAATGCCTATACTGTTCATTACCAAATCCCGGCAGCGTTTTTCATTTGCCGTTATACCGTCAATACACTTATATTTTAACGTAGTCATTCCGTTTTTAAGCATCTCAATTGATTCAAAAATACTTTGAACAATTACAGGTTCCATAACATTTAACTGCAATTGGCCTGCTTCAGCAGCCAAAGTTACTGTTAAATCATTACCAATTACTTTAAAAGCAATCTGGTTCACAACTTCAGGAATAACAGGATTAACTTTACCAGGCATAATTGACGATCCCGGCTGCATTGGAGGTAAATTTATCTCACCCAAACCGGTTCTTGGTCCTGATGATAAAAGCCTTAAATCATTGCAAATCTTAGAGAGTTTTACTGCCAATCTTTTTACTGCGGAAGAATACATAATGAAGGCACCGGTGTCCTGCGTAGCTTCAACTAAATTTGCAGCACTTACAATATTAAGACCTGTAATATTTCTTAAATGGGTAATACATTTATCAGTATATCCGGGTTCTGCATTTATACCGGTCCCTATTGCAGTTGCTCCCATATTTACTTCCAGGAACAGCTCAGCATTTTGTTCAAGCCTTTGTATTTCTTCACCCAGCATTACCGCATAAGCTTCAAACTCCTGGCCAAGTGTCATAGGAACAGCATCCTGTAACTGAGTTCTTCCCATTTTGATTACATTTTTAAACTCATTTCCTTTTGCCCTAAAAGAATCAATAAGAGATTTAAGAACATCAACCAGTTTTTTATTACTGTTTATGATTGCTATTTTAACTGATGTAGGATATGCGTCATTTGTTGACTGCGATAAATTAACATGATTATTAGGATGGCAGTATTTATAGTCTCCTTTTTCATAACCAAGAATCTCTAAAGCACGGTTTGCTATAACCTCATTTGCGTTCATATTTGTTGAGGTCCCTGCTCCCCCTTGTATCATATCCACGATAAAGTGACCATGATACTTACCGCTTATAATTTCCTGACAAGCCTGCTCAATTGCATCGGTAATGGGTTTGGATATAAGTCCCAAATCGTTATTAGCTTTGGCAGCCGCCATTTTAACCATTGCTAATGCTTCAATCAAAATTGGAAAGAATGATAAATTTATTCCGGTTATATGGAAATTTTCTGCAGCTCTTAATGTCTGCACTCCATAATACATTTCGGCAGGTACTTCGCGCTCGCCTAAAAGATCATGTTCTTGTCTTATTTTACCAGATTGATATTGTGCCCCGTAGTTTATCACTTTTGTATTGGAGAACTGCATTCTCCTAAATACTATCTTTGCCATGCGGGAAAATAGTTTTCCCGGGATTTGCGGCTCTGATTTTTCAATTTCAAGGAATTTCTCCCTTGATAAGTAAAGAAGTGTTGAAGCTAAAGTAGTTTTTGCCGATGTTGAATGAGGGGAGTCGTCTATAAGTGATCCCTCACCCAAAAAATCTAATGTCGTGAAAATGCCTAATCTTTTTTCCTCACCAAAGGTGGTTTTCTTAAATAATTCAACCTCACCATCCAAAATAATAAATAAATTTTGGCGCGGGTTGTTCTCAACAAAAAGCAATGAATTCTGTTCAAAATGACGCAACTCTGCATTTAACGCAATCACTTCCGTTTCATGGTCACTAAGATCTTGAAATAATTCAACTTTCTTAAGAATATTTGTAATCTGATTTGTATCCATTTCATTTCCTATTTTTTACAGTTCAGAAAATTAACTAAAGGATACGTTATAATCAATCAATTAAGAGAGAACATAAGCTTGTCACAACTACATGTTCAATGGTTTGAATAATCCGACCGGCAATATTTTTTTATCGCAGAGAGTGCCTTAAGCCCACTTATTATAACAGGGCTTCAATCTGGTCTATTAAATTGGAACTTTACCTTTATTTATTTCGGGTACAATGGGCTGTTCCCTTAATAATATTCTGTAAATACTTTTAATTCTTTCTGAAACGGGCAGCCCTCCCGGGAATCAAAATTTTGAGAGAGGATAAGTTTGTATATCAGGAATCCTATTTTTATTTTTATATAAGCCAAAATAAAAATTACAGAAAGGAGTGACTTTATTAAATGGATTTATTATACAACAATAAAAAGCTATTAATGTTTCACATTGCCTCAGGCTTTTCCATTATTGCCTCCGCTTTTGTAATACTATTTGCTTATTTTTTCCCCGACAGTTATTCAGTTTATAATAAATATTTACTATCCCAGGCAAAAGGGCAGGACATAGTAACTCTTTTCTTGGTATTGCCTCCAATGATTTTCGTTTTAGTTAAGTCATTAAACAAATCTGTAGCAGCATCATTATTCCTTGCGGGCTGCCTTGGATATATGTTTTATACTTATGTTACTTTCAGCTATCTTACATATGCCAGACTGTCACTAATATACATAGCAATATACTCAATAAGCCTTTTTGGCTTAATTGATTTTTTTATAAATATCAATTATTCCCGCGTTGCAGTTTATCTCTCTAAAGCTTCAATTAATAGATTTACTTCTTACTATAATATTACCATAGGTTTGCTGATAGCCTTATTATGGCTTAAAAATTTATCGGTAAGCCTAATCACCGGGGTCATTCCTAAAGAGATTCTGCTGAATAATGGAAGCAGTGTAGTATATGCTAATGATCTTGGTTTTTTCCTGCCGGCAATTGTACTTTCAGGTATTTTGCTCTTAAAGAAAATGACATTCGGATTTATTCTTACAGCAGTTGTGTTGGTTAAAGAAGTGATGATGGGAGCGGCTATCCTTGGGATGATTTATGTTATGTACCTGGATAAGCAGCCGGTAGATTTGGGAATGGCAGTAGTTTTTGCAGTCATTACCATTTTAAGTTTAGCAGCAACAATACTATTTTACTCCCAAATGTTCGGTAAAAAGCAAAGTAATAGGTAGCTTCGTTCAGTTGTAAGCCTTAAAGTAACTCTGAATCCGGTTTGAGATAAAGAAGCTATTCTATTTTGGGCTTCACTATAGCCGGGAATTTGTCATTCAGGACATAGGAATCTGCTTGTCTCTATTCCACAACTGTAACAATAAGTACATGTATCTTAAAACCATACGGCAAAGTGACGACACAATTCTTGTTGTCCCAACTATTTACCGGCTATTAAAACTGATGACTGTTGACTGATGACTGAAAACTGTTAAAGCGCCAGCGTCTCTTTAAACTTAATGGCCTGCCTGCGTGACACTTCAATTTTTTGGCCGCTTTTTAGTTTAACCAGTAAACCGCCGTTAAGCCAGGGTTCAATGCTGTCAACCCATTTAAGATTGATAATATGCTTCCTGTTTGCCCTAAAGAAGGTTTTGCTGTCCAGCCGTTCATCCAAATAGTTTAGTGTTCTGAGGATTAACGGTTTGTGGTCGTCAAAATAAAGGCGGACGTAATTACCTTCAGACTCCAAAAGTTTTACTGTCTCCAATTTAACGAACCAGCATTTTTCACCATCTTTAACAAAGACCTGGTCATTCTCTGTAAGTGTATTTTTATCTGATTCTTTAAGTTGTTGTTTCTGGTATCTTTCTAATAATTTTTTTACTGTTTCTTCAAGTCTCTTAGGTTCAATTGGCTTAAGCAGATAATCCATGGCATTATAATCAAAAGCTTTCAAAGCATATTCATCATAAGCCGTAGTAAAAATAACAAGAGGCACGCCGTCAAGTTCTTCCAGCAGTTCAAAGCCGTTTTTCCCGGGCATTTGGATATCAAGGAAAATGACATCGGGGTTATGTTCATATATTTTTTTTACTGCATCTTCAGCATTTACCGCTTCATCAACAATTTCAATTTCTTTAAAAGGGGTTAGTAAACGGCGCAGCTCAACCCGGGCTAACCTTTCATCATCAATAATTATTGCTTTCATCTATTTATGCCTCCTAATGGAATATGAATTTCTGCCGACACAATATTGTCAGCCGTGTTATTTAACTCAAGAGTAGCTTTTTCTCCGTATAAAAGCATCAGCCGGTGGCGTGTGTTATTTATACCTATCCCCTCAGAGTATTTTGCCACATCTTTTAAAAAAATACCTGTGTTTTTTACACATAAATGTAAGAAACTATCTTCAATATATGAATTTATTTCTATCTCGCCCCCTTCAGGGAGCTTTGATATGCCATGCTTTATCCCGTTTTCTACAAGTGTTTGAACCATCATAGGGGGAATTTCAACACTTGCAGATTCCGGTGAAATATCTATTTTATAACCCAGTCTTTCCTCAAAGCGTATCTTTTCCAGATCAAGATAATCATAAATTATCTGCATCTCATCGGCAAGCGAAACCGTTTCTGTACGTTCTATCTTTAATGAATAACGCAATATGTTTGAAAGTTTAGTGAGTGCTGTTTTTGCTCTTTCCGGATTTTCTTCAATCAATGCCCTGATACTGTTCATCGCATTAAACATAAAGTGCGGATTTAACTGTGATTTTAAAGTTTTTAGCTCAAAATCTTTTACGGCAGCTTCCCAAATAAGAGCTTCAATTTCTGCTTTTTTATAATTCCCCAGGATATGGACAATAAAATAAATTAAGAACCAGCCAAAGACTATCCCGGCTATTTCAAGCGAACCCAGCAAAATATTCAGAAAAATGTTTACTTCCCTATTTGTCAGCCCTGTAAAATATGCTATTGCAAAATAACATAAATAAATTGCGGCACCGGTTAAAAAACTGCCGGGAATTACGCGAAATGCCACTTTTCTAAGGGAAAGGTCAACCCATTTCTCTTTTTTTATGATATTCCTAAACAGATGGGTAAAAGCAATTCCTGCAAATGCCAGAAATGACAAAAGCAAAAAATGAGGGAAATTCATTTTATGAACTAAGGCAAGTACCGCCATGTTCAATATAGAAACTAAACACCAGCCTGTTATCTGCAGCAGCCAATATGCTTTTGCCCGGCTTATACTGAAAGTACTGGTTATCTGTAATAATTTCAAATTCGTGTCGGCTTCTATAAAGTTAGAAGAATTTTTAAACATAAATATAATCTTAAAACCTGTAAAAAAAAATTTGCATCGTATCCTGTTTACAAAAATAGGTATAGCCCTGCTTCATGGGAAACGATTTGTTTTTATCGGTATCCTTAGAGGATAAAAGGTTTTGGGGTACGGCTTATAAAAAAAAAGCCTAAACGTTAGCTAACTTTATAGTTTCTTTGAGGAAATGCAAGTAATTTAGCTAATTCTGCTTGTAATATTCTAAGATTGTCTTTCTTTTGAGGGACATAAAATTTCTCTGCATACTCAGTAGTATAATGGTGCTGATTAAAGAAATTTATGTTGTTTTGCAGCCATTCTGCATGATTAAAATATTTTCCGAGTACAAGTTCCCATTCTTCCCTCAAAAGCGCCGCTCCTTCAAAAAAGCCCGGGCTCCCAAGATAGGAAAGGTCTGCATCAGTTAGGATCTTTTCATTTATACTTACCGGCTTTAGCTTAATGCAGGTTGAGAGAATAAGATTTTTAATAATAAATATTTTATCTTCAGAGAATTGCCGCTTTTTTAAGAACCTCTCCATTACTGTGCAACTCTCCCTTTCATGGCTAAAATAATTTATGATAATTCCCGTATCATGGAATAACCCAGCTAAAATCAAGTATTGCTTGTTTTCAGCGTCTAAATTATGATAATCTGCTATCTTAATAACTTCAGAGACAGTATTGAACGTATGAGTTAAATTATGATATTTATATTTGGATGAAAGTTCTGTATTAAAGTGGTTAATTACAAAAATTTCAGCAGCTTTAATTATATCCGGCATATTCTAAGTTTATTTTTTAACAAGGTAAAAAATAATTATTTATTCATTTTAATAATATTCAATCAGTCACACGTAGCGGGGGTAGCCGTACCGTCCGCACTTGTGTTTTTAACAACATTTTGCCCTTAACACTGTATTATATGGCTTAAATTACTCAAATTTGGGACATAATACTCTGCAAGCCCTTATTATATTGACATTAAAACTAATTTTTAGTATTTTTAATCAGACAAAAATATCTGAATTATGACGGTTATATTTTCAAAAAAATGTGAGTATGGTCTGCAGGCAATACTATTCCTTTCTTCCAAAACCAGAGGAGAAAGGGTATCTGCTGACGAAATTGCATCCAAGTTAAACATCCCAAAGGAATTTGTATCAAAAATTCTGCAAAGTTTAACAGGAAGTAACATTGCTGCTTCAAAAAAAGGGAAGTCGGGCGGATTTTACCTTGCAAAAGACCCCTCCCAAATTAAGCTGCTTGATGTGGTTAAGGCAATTGACGGACTTGATGTTTTTGACAACTGCGTCCTCGGTTTTCCACATTGCAGTAAGGACAACCCCTGTCCTTTACATAATAAGTGGGGGAAGCTAAGAGAAGACGCCTATAATATGCTTAATGATGAGACAATTGATAAATTTTATGAAACAACTGTTAATAAAATAAATAGTTTGTAGTTTTTTTAAATTATAATCAGACAAAAGAGTCCGAATATGATAGATAAGAAGAGTATAATAAGAAATAAAGAAAAGCCGGTTCAGAAATTCCGGTTTTATGTGCAATCTGCCATGGCTATACTTTGTTTGTGGATAGGAGTAGAATTCTTCTTTTTTGTAAAATACCTGCAGGCCGAAGGAAATGCTGTTTTTATAAACCGCCCTCCGGGGGTTGAGGGATTTCTTCCAATCAGTTCCATGATGAGTTTTTATATATCCATTAAAACCGGAGTAATTCATCACGCCCACCCTGCAGGCATGTTTATTTTCGCCGCCATCTTGCTTATTTCTCTTGTTTTCGGAAAAGCTTTCTGCAGTTGGCTGTGCCCGGTTGGTTTCCTTTCAGAACTAATCGGCGATTTTGGCGAAAGAGTTTGGAAGAAATTATTTAAAAGAAAATTAACCCTGCCAAAATATATTGACATACCGCTGCGAAGCTTAAAATATCTTCTGCTTGGTTTTTTTATCTATGCAATTTTCTTTTTAATGACTGACGCTGCAATCATAACATTTCTTGACAGTCCTTATAATCTTGTTGCCGACCTAAAGATGTTCAATTTCTTTGCTGAGCTTTCCGGCTTTGCGCTAACCGCTTTGACAGTACTCTTTGTTTTGTCTATATTTATAAGGAACTTTTGGTGCCGCTATTTATGCCCTTACGGCGCTTTGTTAGGTTTGTTCTCTTTCCTTAGTCCGAATAAAATTGTCCGCAATAAAGTTTCCTGTATTAATTGCGGTTTATGCACTAAAGCTTGTCCTTCTTTAATTAAAGTTGACAAAGCTTCGGTAGTACTATCAGATGAATGCAGCTCATGCTTAAATTGTGTTGATGTTTGCCCTGTTGCCGATACATTAAATGTAAAAAATATAATTGTAAAAAAGACAGTCCCTAAGAAAGCGATAGCCGTTATTATTGTTGTTTTGTTTATGCTTATTACAGGCATTGGCATGATTACCGGAAACTGGCAGAACGATATTCCCAAAGAACATTATATAATTCACTATGAAAGGATGAACAGCTACGGTCATCCGACCGGCACGAAAGAAGTTAATGAGTTTAACAAAGAAGTAATGGACAAGAACAAATAACCACTAAATAAAAAAGTTATGAAATTAAAAAAAGTTTTCTCTTTTTTTATTCCTCCCGATAGTTGGAAACTTCCGGTAATAGTTTCACTTGGAACACTGACCGGTTTATTCCTGCTTATTTTTCATATTTCAAACGCTTCTTCATATCTTTCTGACGATCCCAAAACTTGTATGAACTGCCATGTAATGACATCACAGTATGCAACCTGGCAGCATAGCAGTCATGCCAGAGTAACTACCTGCAATGACTGTCACGTCCCTCATAATAATTTCATTAGTAAGTATTTATTCAAAGCAAAAGACGGAATGCGCCACGCTGCCATATTCACGCTTCGCCTTGAGCCTCAGGTAATAAGAATAAAAGAAGCCGGAATAAATGTAGTACAGGAAAACTGCATACGCTGTCATGAACATCTGGTTCAAAAAGTGGCACTTAAGGATGAAGTGACTGTTACTAAAAGGGAGCATGGTGAAGGGCGCTATTGCTGGGACTGCCATAGGGAAACCCCTCACGGCCGTGTTTCAAGTCTTTCCTCAAATCCGGCTGCCCGTGTTCCTCAGCTTGATCCCATTATTCCCAAATGGTTAGAAATTTATAATAAATCTAATAACAATAAATAAACAGTATCTATATGAAAAAGCTAAAAGATGTTATTATTGAAAAGCCCTGGCTGGGCTGGGTGATTTTCCTTTCAACCCTGGCTGTTGTTTTTCTTATCGGATTGTTCGGCGCATCCATTATGCAGAGGCGCAGTGAGGCAAGCTTTGCCTTTCAGCAAGTGAGACCTATTGCAGAATGGGAACCGCGCAACGAAGTATGGGGAGAAAATTATCCCCGCGAGTATGAAACATATGTACAAACTATGGATACTAACTTCAGGAGTAAATACAACAGCTCCGGTTTTGTTGACGTTCTTGAAAAAGATCCTAACCTTGTAATACTTTGGGCCGGTTACGCTTTTGCCAGAGAATACAACCAGCCAAGAGGCCACTACCATGCTATTGAAGATATAAGAAAAACTCTTCGCACCGGTGTTCCGCAGCCTGCTACGTGCTGGACGTGCAAAAGTACTGACGTGCCAAGAGTAATGAGTAAAATGGGTCCGGGTGAATTTTATAAAAAACATTGGGACGAAATGGGCTCCGAGATTGTTAATCCCATCGGCTGCCAGGACTGCCATGACCCTAAAACCATGGACTTACGAATTACACGCCCCGCAATTATTGAAGCTTTCCAAAGGCAGGGAAAAGATATTACCAAAGCGACACATCAGGAGATGCGTTCACTTGTCTGCGCTCAATGCCATGTTGAATATTACTTCAAAGGACAGACAGACAAATACTTAACTTTTCCGTGGGATAAAGGGCTGGGAGTTGATTCCGCCGAGTCTTATTACGATAATTCCACCCATATTGATTATGTTAACGCAATCAGCAGAGTACCTATTTTAAAAGCTCAGCATCCCGATTATGAAATATTTATGAGCGGCATACATGCTAACAGGGGTGTTGCCTGCGCTGACTGCCATATGCCATACAAAACGGAAGGCGGCATTAAATTTACTGATCACCACATACAATCTCCATTGGCAAATATTTCAAAAAGCTGCCAGGTTTGCCACAGAGAAAGTGAAGCGGTGCTTACGGCTAATGTATATGAGCGCCAGGATAAATGTTATGAATTAAGAATGGATGCAGAAGAAGCATTAGTTAAAGCTCATTTTGAAGCGAAAGCATGCTGGGATGCCGGGGCAACCGAAGAACAGATGAAAGATATTCTTGTGCTTATACGCCATGCACAATGGAGATGGGACTATGCAATTGCAGGGCACGGGAACGCCTTTCATTCGCCCCTGGAAGTAGCAAGGATACTCGGTACCTCAATCAGCAAAGCAGAGAAAGCCAGAGTGCTTGAAGCTAATTTGTTGAACAAACTCGGGGTAAAAAATCCTGTAATCATACCGGATGTTTCCACAAAACAGAAAGCACAAAAATACCTTAATTTGGATATGGCGCTTTATATTAAGCAGAAGAATGAATTCATGCAGAATGTTGTTCCCCAATGGGACAAACAAGCCGCAGAAAGAATGAAAAGTTACAAATAAAAAGATGCTTACACTAAACAAAAAAAAGCAGGGTTAATAGTTTAGCCCTGCTTTTTTATTTAATTAATTGTATGGGAAGTCATTACTAATAAGCTAATCATTCGTTCCTAAAAAATATATCGCCAATAGAGGAAGCATGTTTTTTTCTTCATCATTCAGTTTGATATAAAATTGCTGCCATAATTCGATAAAGTCATCAATATTTAATAATTTGATATGCCTATGACTTTCCCTTGCACACCTTTTTGCTTCGGAAGTATAATCACCCGACGTAACAAAAAGACCAATATCTCCATCTTTATTCAACAAACCTGTTAAACTTCTAATATCATCAACAGGAATTGAAGTATTCGGTTTATGTTTTACCTGGACTTTCAACCTTGGAGTACTTGCGCCCAAAGGATCGTTATAAGCAATAATGTCCACTCCGCCATCTTTTCCCTTTGGAGATACAAAGGGAGTATAATAGCCCATTGCTCTTAACAAAGCCGCAACAATATCCTGGAACTCATAAGCGTTTTTGGAACTTATATGGTCTTTAATACCTGTTAGCGCCTGGTCTTCCAGAAGCTCTAATTTTGCTTTTTGTGTTTGTTGAACATATTCAATGTTTTCTTCTTGTCCTGCTATCTCTGCTATTTTTGGTTGCTCTGATTTCCAATTTTGATAGCCCACAACAATAGCTTCAAAGAGTTTATCCTCTCCTAATGTAATTGCTTTTTCCCCCTCTTCTGTCAAATACCATACACCTTTCTTCTTTCTTAAGAAACCGGCTTTATTGCAATTTATTGAGTAAAAATGAAGTATTGACTCCCATCGGATATATCCTGTCTTCTCATATATGCCGAGTTCATATTCGGATAATTTAACTGTACCGGATATTCTTTTGAATAGATCTTTACGTTCTAATTGTCCCCCTGCTTCTTTTAATATTTTGAAAGCAGCAAATACTATTTTCTTTGCAATCTGTTTAGTAGGAGCTACTTTATTAACTTCATCCAACATATTAATCCTTACTCTTTACATTAAAGTAAAATAAGATATATAATTTTGACATTCTTAAATGTGAAAGTTACAGGTTTCTGAAGGTTAAGTCAAGCAATTATTTGTAGTTATCTATAATTAATTCTTAAATACACAGCCTAAATATAAAAGGAGACTATGATATTATACCCAACTTAGTCAAGGATAAACGGGTTTCCCTTGACTAACGGACTTCCTTAGTCAAGGATAAGTGGGTTTCCCTTGACTAAGGCTTATGGATAGTCAAACTTGCGTGCTAATCATTAAATCCCTTAATCAGGCAAATCAAGGTTCAGACATTCCATTTAAACAAAAAAAAGGCTGCCTCTTTTTAAAGAAGCAGCCTTGCATTAACAAAATCTTTAAAAATTAGTCAATATGTTTTACAGCGTCAACCGGGCAAACACTAACGCACTGTGGTTCGTCATGTTGTCCCTGGCACTCTGTGCAAACATTAGGATTGATGAAAAAAGTATCTGCAGATACAAAATCACCCTGTACATCAGCACCGGCTTCAGAGATAGCACTGTTTGGACATTCAGGTTCACAAGCACCGCAATTAATACATTCTTCGTTAATTCTATAAGCCATTTTATACTCCTTTAATACAATTTATTTATTTTTTAATTAGAATTGCTTAGTAATTATCTAAAATTATGCCATTTTGTACTACGAAATATAAACAATTTAAGTACAAAAAGTGATAAAAATTACCAATAAATAAAAAATTTTTCTATGAAATGAGAAACCATAAACCATATGGTTTTCTCGCTTTTTGCAATAAAAAAGCAGGAATAACCTTTTAGTATATAGCTTAAACCGTTATTCCTGCCTTAATTTATTTATGGACTTTTTAGCCCATTAAAATGTTAATGGCAGCAGTATTAACTATATCGTCAACACTTGCTCCGCGGCTCAAATCAAAATAAGGGCGCTTAAGGCCTTGAACCATTGGACCTATTGCTTCCGCTTTTCCCCATCTCTGAGCAATTTTATAGCCGATATTACCGGCATTTAAATCAGGGAAAACCAATACGTTTGCTTTACCGGCAACTTTGCTTCCCGGTGCTTTTTTGGTACCTATTGACTCAACAACAGCGGCATCAAACTGAATTTCACCTTCAATTAGCAAATCAGGGCGTTTCTCCTGTGCAAGTTTTGTAGCTAAAATAACCTTATCTATCATTTCATGGGTTGCGCTTCCTTTTGTAGAGAAAGACAACATTGCTACGCAAGGTTCTTCACCCGTTAATTTTTTATGGTTATCTGCAGTTGATATTGCAATATCGGCAAGCTGTGCTGAATCAGGATTTGGAACTACAACGCAGTCCGCAAAGCTGTAACTTTTATCAGGAAATAACATTAAAAAGAAGCTGGAAACTACTGAAATCCCCTGTGGGACTCCTACACAAAGAATTCCCGCTTTCATAACATCGGCAGTTGAAGCCGTTGAGCCGGCCACTGAACCCGATACTTCATTATTCCTTACCATCATGGCGGCATAGAAGATATCTCTTGTTAGAGTCTCTTTTGCCTTTTCAATAGTCATTCCCTTATGTTTACGAAGGTTATAAAACTCTTCGGCATACACATCAAATTTTGCTGAGTTAACAAAATCTATTATCTCTACATTATCTAAACTTACATTTAGCTTCTTGGCATCCTCTTTAATTTTATTTTCATTACCCAGAGTTATAACCTTAGCAATGTTCTCCTTAGTAATAATTTCGGCTGCTTTTAAAACACGTTCATCGTGTGATTCCGGCAATACAATCGTTCTGTTTAACTTAGAAGCTTTTTCTCTTATGTTTTTTAATAAAGCTATTTCCATTAATTACTCCGCAATAATTATTTATTTTTATACACTAAAACTAAAGAAACCCCACGCAAAGCGCAAAGGGAAACAGGGATAAATTAAACAAATTTTTAGGGAACGCCATTTAAGGGTATTGGTTTATCATTGGTATATATGGGAAAAAAAGTAAAGGGCGGGATTGGCGTAGAGGCAGCTTCTGTTTATTCATGATAATAAATTAAAAACCGCCTCTACTAATAATATCAGTTAAAATATAAAAATGGGATTTTAGGGGCAAATCTATTATGCTCTAACACTTTAATGTTGGCAATATACCGGTACTCAAACCTTTTGATAACATTGCTTCCGGAAAGTCTTCCGTATATTACTTTCTTACCTGTATGCTCTAAGGTGATGTAATAAGGTTCAATGGTTACTTCAGAACATTCATAGAAAAATTGAAGTCTGTTCCTATTCTGTATAGCGTTTGCAAAAATTTCTGTCTTCATAATCTGTCCTTTTTCTAATTAAGACTCCTATAAACACCTATCACTCTACCTATTATCGAGAAATCCTCTAAATTGTTTAGCTCTATAGGTTTATAATCGTCGTTATGTGGTAATAGCCTTATTTTGTTATTTTTCATTTCAAAAGTTTTTACAGTAACCTCACCCTCCAGCATTGCAACTACAATTTCTCCATTCAGCGCTTCGGCAGTAGGATAAACAATTACAAGATCATCTTCAAAAATCCCGGCATTTATCATACTGTTTCCCTTAACCTTAAGTGCAAAGCACTCGCTGTTTTTCTTTATCATGGAAGGATCAAGCACGAGACTGCCCTCAAGATTTTCAATAGCTAAAATTGGAAAGCCCGCTGCTACACGGCCTACAACAGGAATTTTTACATATTCCTCTTCATTCCTGTAACCTTTTGTAAGCTCACTGTCTTTATTTAATGTGAGCCCGCGGCTTGCATTTTGCTCTTTGCTTAAATACCCCTTTTTTATAAGAGCATCCAAATGCCGTTTAACTCCAAAAGTTGAAGCTATACCGAATTGTTTTGCGATTTCCCTGATTGTTGGAGGGAACCCGGTATTTTCCCGGTACTGCTCAATATAATCCAATATGGATTTTTGTCGGTCTGTCAGGTCATTTTTCATAAATACGTGCTCAAATGTTTACTATAAAAATAGTAAACAAATGTACACGTGTCAAGTGAAAATATAATAAAAATTTTTAGATGTGACTATATGGTGTGTCTGGGTTTTATTCTATTACCATCATGCGCGAGGGGACTTCATTATTATAAAGCTTGCTTACTTCTCTTGCAAATCTTATAAGGAATTCAAATATGCTTTCCGGTTTATCATACATATTTTTAACCACCAGCTTTATTGAAACTTTACTCTGAACAAGCTGCATGTTTTTATAATTATCCCCAATATATCTCATCAGTTCCAGAAAGCGGAATTGATAAAACTCTTCTTTATCGGGTTTGGGCAGCAATATGCTTATCTCTTTGCGCTGAATAATTATTCTGTCAAACAATGCATATGCAGAATGCAGTCTTAGTTTTGCAGATGCTATTAGCCGCCTTGTTATAATAGGCAGATCTCCAAAGCGATCATGAATTTCATCCTTAATCTCTTCAATATCTTCAAGCGTTTCAGCAGCGTAGAGTGCAGTGTAAAAATTGAGCCTGTCCATCTGATCAGGCATATAATTTTCTGAAATGCCAAGTTCAAAGAATGCATCAATTACAGTCTCCGCTCTGTCTTTGGGCTTTGGTAAATTCTGGAATATTTCCTTAAACTCTGAATACTTCAGTTCATCAACTGCCTGATTAATCAATTTGATATATAGGTCAAAACCAACATCATTTATAAATCCGGACTGCTCAGTTCCCAGTAAGTTACCGGCACCGCGTATTTCTAAATCTCTCATCGAGATATTAAAGCCTGAGCCAATCTCCGAGAAGTCCTCAATTGCCTGCAAACGCCTTAACGCTTTTTTAGTAATGGAACTAAGAGACGGAACAATTAAATATGCATAAGCCTGCCTGTTGCTTCTGCCTACGCGTCCTCGTAATTGATGCAGTTCAGCAAGCCCAAACCTGTCAGCCCTATTAATTATTATTGTATTGGCATTAGGGATGTCAATTCCGCTTTCAATAATTTTAGTTGAAAGGAGTACGTCAAAATCTTTATTTAAGAATCCGTGAATTACTTTTTCAAGTTCTTCAGGTTTCATCTGGCCGTGAGCTACTGCTATCCGCAAATTAGGCATATATTTTTTCATATATGCTACAAGGTTATATATTGAGTGTATTCTGTCATGCACAAAAAAGACCTGCCCGTTTCTGCGCAGTTCACTCAAAATCCATTCTTTAATCTTAAATACGTCAAACACAGATACATTTGTATATATGGGCTGCCTGTTAGGAGGCGGAGTAGTTATTAGTGACAGATCCCTTGCCCCTAATAGAGAGAAATTAAGTGTCCTCGGTATAGGTGTTGCCGTTAAGGTCAAGGTGTCAACATTTACTTTAAATGATTTTAATTTGTCTTTAGCTTTTACACCAAACCGGTGTTCTTCATCAATAATCAGGACACCTAAGTCTTTAAATTTGATGTCATTTGATATTAATCTGTGTGTACCTATGATTATATCAATTTCACCCTCAGACAATTTTTTTATTATTTCAGTCTGGTTCTTCTTATTTCTAAATCTTGACAAGACTTCAATTTTAACAGGGAACTGTGACAGCCTGTCAGAGAATGTATTATAGTGCTGCTCGGCTAATATGGTTGTCGGCACAAGTACCGCAGCCTGCTTGCCGTCTTGAACTGCTTTAAATGCCGCCCTTACGGCTATCTCGGTTTTTCCAAATCCCACATCTCCGCAGACAAGCCTATCCATCGGACTTGTTGCTTCCATGTCTTCTTTTACTTCGCGCGTAACTTTTTCCTGGTCAGGGGTGTCTTCATAAATAAAAGATGCTTCAAGTTCAGTCTGCCAAATAGTATCCGGATTAAAAGCAAATCCCTTTGCCGCTTTCCTTTTGGCATATAACTGAATGAGATCTTTTGCAGCTTCTTTGATTTTGCTTTTTGCCTTCTGCTTTGTTTTTTCCCAACGGTTGGTTCCAAGTGTAGAAAGCGTAGGTGTTAAAGTTTCATTAGATGAAAATTTCTTTATAAGATGAATATAGTTGACATTAACATAAACAATACCGCCTTCGGCAAATATCAACTTCATGGACTCTTGATTTACATCCCCTATCTTTATTGTCTCAAGACCTGCGTATTTAGAAATGCCGTAATCCTCATGAACTACATAATCGCCTTTTTTGATTGCAGTAAGATTTTTTGCTTTTGATTTTACACCTTTCTTCTTGATTACCTTTGTTCTGAACGGCTTGTTGAATATTTCATAATCAGTAAGCAAAACAAATTTATCTTCAAGAGATACAAATCCGCTTTTAATTGTTAAGGTAGAAAGTCTGATAACACCTGTATCCAGCATATCCGCAAGTTCATCGTTCAGTTCACTAAATAATTCCCGCAGCCTGCCATTCTGAATATCATTTTCAGCAGTTATGAAAACAGTATATCCCTTAGCTGCATAGTCTCTAATTGTCAAATCAAGTACTTTGTAATTTGCATTTATTGAAGGCGTAGAGCCCAGACCCAATTCTTCAATATCAGAACCGACCCGCCCAATGTCCTCAATAACCCACCTTACGTTTGAGTTATTTAGTATCGTTAAATAATATTCATCATTCTTTGCATTGTTAGCCGTCTCTTCTTCTAATGAATCCGGTTCAGGGAACTCATCTTCCAGATCGTAATTTACAGCCTCCTGTACTTCGTCTGCCTTAAAAGTATCATTTTGCTTATCATTTAATTCTTTAAGCTCTTTCATTCCTGCAAATACAACAGCTCCGGTCAAATAAGAAAAGATGCTTGTCTTACTTTGCTCAGATCCGTCAGAAATTATCTGCTCAGCCAAAGTAATTTTGTCGGTCTTCTCTACGGAACGCTGACTGTCAGGGTCAAAAAATCTTATGGATTCTAAGAAGTCTCCGTCAAACTCTAAGCGAACAGGATTTTTTTCCGAATACGACCAGAAGTCAATTATTGAACCGCGCTGCGAATAATCACCGGGGGACTCTACATATTTTTCTTTCTGGTAATTTGATTCAACAAGTTTTTCAACAAGCAAATCATAAGTATAATCACCGCTGATGCTTATTGTAGCAGTTGAACCGGTTAGCTTGGAAGAATCAGGCAATAAGCAATTTAAGAGCTCGTATGTAGATACGAGGATAAAAGTTTTTATGGCAGTAAGAGTTGTTAACTTTTCCTGAAGGACTTCCTGGTTAAATGATATTATTTCAATAACGTGCTTGGACAAACCAAGCGCATCAAGCTCTACAATAAACTCCTGAACTGCTTTAATGTCAGACAAAAGGATAACTATCCTCTCCTCTTTTTCAAATAATTGCCTGACAAAAAAACTTTTTGCAGCACCGGGGAGGGAGGAAATGCTGATAGGATTATTCCCATTATTACCGGTTATTACCGTCAGCAGCTTGTTTACTTTTTTAATCTGATTTATTTTACTTAATAGCTTTTGCATTTACCCGTATTTAAATATTTACCCTAAAGGATAAAGAATAATTTGAAGTGTTCATTTTTTTGTTTGTATAATGATTTACAGTAAAATCACCAATAAAATAGCCAATGCAGGCACCCATTGCAACATCAGAAATCCAGTGCATATCATGATATATTCTTGCACCGCTCATTACAGCAGCCAGTGTATACCATCCGACTTTCCAGATAATATTATCATTCTCTGCGGCCATTACAGTAGCAAAAGAAAAAGCTAAAATAGTATGTCCTGATGGAAATGAATTTTTCTCATCTGCAAAACTTAGGGGATTAAAATCTGAATGTCCTTTGCCTGTAAACGGGCGGCTTCTGCCGGCGGCAACTTTTATTACCTCGCCTAATACTTCGGAATAAAAAACAGCTTCAGCAAGTTTAAGCCCGAGTTCTTTAGCCTTATAGTCATTGGCAGCTAAACCATAACCGCCAATGCCTCCTATTGAAATTACAGCAAATTCAATGGCATATTTATCAATTGAAAACATTCCGTCATTAAAGCTGCTATGGTTTCGCCCGGCAAAATCCCTAACAGTATTGTCAGCTAAAAATGCCCCGGCGGTTATTGCAGCGGTTAGGCCCAGATTCACAAAATCATGATTGTCAAAATGTGCGGGAGCAGTTGCAATGTCACCACCGATTATAAAAAAATTCTTTATATACTCTGAATTCTTTTTTTGCGGGAAAAGACTCTGGCTGCTTATAAAAACCAGAATAAATATTAATAGCTTTTTCAATATGCGTAGAAATTATTTTTTGATAAGTAAATTTATCTAATACCGGGATAACAAAAAAGGAAGGAAGAAATGTTCATAATTCAAACGCCGGTCAAATTGATTTCGGGATAGGACAAAGATGTGTTTTTGCCGGCATGCAAAGAAGGGAATCGGTTACAGGACGCTAAAAGTTCCTTTTGCAGGTAAAATAATGGTTTAGATGGCGGAAAAGTTTGAATATCTTTAATTTTTGGGCTTTTGTTTCTTTGTTATTTTTTATATATTTTATATCAAAATTTTTTGGAGATTTCATGGCAAAGACTCAAAGTTTCTCTGACAAAGCCAAAGGTAAGAAAAAAGATTCTACAGTTAACGTTAAGTTGATTAAAACTGTTAAAACCCCAAAAGGGACCTTTAAGTTCAGTGAAAAATTTGTGAAAATAGAAGATATCAGTAAAATTACTGACATTAAATAAAAAAATTAGCGGTTTCAAACCGCTTTTTTTTTCTAAAATAACTCCGGTGTAAGTTTTCCTTCTATTTCTAAGAGCTTCTTCTTTATATGAAGCCCTCCGGAATATCCTGTTAATTGTCCTGTATGGCCTAATACTCTGTGGCATGGAATAATAATAGGGAGAGGGTTTGCACCTACAGCATTTCCTATTGCCTGAAATCCGCCTTTATACCCAATTGCTTCGCCAATTTCCTTATAAGATTTTGTCTCACCAAAAGGTATTTTATTTATTTCCGACCAGACGTTCAGTTGAAATGCGGTCCCGACAATATCAAACGGTACCGAAAACTCTTTTGATTTCATATTAAAATAATCTGAGAGCTGATCAAAAACATTAAACATAAGAGGGTCATCCGGCTTGAGCATTAAAGGATTAATTTTTAATCTGGAGGGAGGCAGTTGTTTAAAAATTAGTTTCCTTATCCCATTGTGCGTAGAAAATACAATTACGGGTATAGCCTCATATTCTGCTGCTGCGTAAAAAACAATACTTTCATCTTTCATAATACACCTGAAACATTCTATCTTATATAAATACAAAGGACAGGAAATAATATACTATAACTATCCTCAGTCTGTTTTCGGAATTTTTAAAATTTCCTGAGTTAAATCCACCAGGTCAAATTTTTCAAAAGGTTTAGATAAATAGTGAGAGAATCCCTCATTTAGAAATCTATCCTTATCTTCTCGTAAAGTATATCCGGTTAGTGCTACAATAGGAATATCTTTATAAGAGTCAATTTGTTTTATATGTTTAAGTGCCTGAATACCGTCCATCCCGGCGCCCAGGTTTATATCCATCAGAATCAGATCATATTTTTTTTCAGAAGCCATAAGAACTGCCTTTTCACCGTTTGCAGCATGATCTACTTTGCAGATATTCTTTAGGTATAAGATAGTAACTTCTTTATTTATAAAATTATCCTCTACCAGCAGCACTTCCGGGAATTTTGCATTCTTTTCTAAAGGAGCCGGTTCTGTAAGTGTATTTGCCGGCTTAATGGCTTCACTCTCAGGTGCTTGCCCGACCAAAGGGAAATAAAGAAGAAAAGTAGCACCATGCTCAAGTGCGCTTTCAAGTGTAATTTTGCCGTCTAACAGCTCAACCATTTTTCTTGTTATCGTCAGTCCAAGGCCGCTTCCTTCATAGCTGCGGCTTGTCCCTTCGCTTATCTGCTTAAATGGTTCAAATATTATTTCCTGATCTTCTTTAGCAATACCTATACCGGTATCAATAACTCTTATGAGCACCCATGACTTGTTGTTTGCATCAACAAATTTTTCTGCAATAACTTCAACTATCCCTTCGTATGTAAATTTTAGGGCGTTGTCTAACAGGTTTGATAATATTTCCTTAAATAAATCTTCATCTAAATTACAAAATAGATCTTTATCTTTAATAGTAACACAAAATCTAATTTTCTTATCCTGGAAATCCATTTCATAAAATTTGGAAATATATAAAATCAGAGCGCCTATATCTTCAATTTTAATCTTAGCATCCAGTTTATCAGCCTCTATTTGAGAAAGGTCTAATATAGAGTTGAGTGTCTGCATTAGTCTTTTACTGGATCTTATTATGCTATTAACCATATTTATGCGTGAATCTGTGGCCAGCTCTTCTTTTAGGATTTGAGCAAATCCTAAAATACCGTTCATAGGAGTTCTAAACTCATGGCTCATGTTTGCCATAAGTGCAGTTTTAAAATTACTGGACGTCTCGGCTTTTTCTTTCGCCTGCAAAAGCTCCAGTTCAATTTTTTTCCTTTCTGATATATCTCTTACTATCATTAATATGGAGCTTTCATCACCTATGGAAAAGTGAGTGGCAATTGTTTCCACATCAATCACAGTACCATCCCTCTTAATAAACTTTTCTTCTGCCGGGGGAACTTTTTTTGCTCCAAAAGTAAGAGCATTTATCCGGTCTCTTTCTATGGGAAGCGATTTAGGATGTACAAAGCTGGAGGCTTTAAGCCCTATCAATTCATAGGCAAAGGAAAATCCGATTAGATCAGCAGCTGATTGGTTGGCAAAAGTAATAACATCATTGTTGTGAACAATAATTGCGTCAGGTGAAATATTAAAGAGGCTTCTGTAGCGCTCTTCACTTTCTCTTAATGCCTGCATTGCTAATTTTTTTTCAAGTCTGTCTTTTTTATTACGGATGGCAATTTTAATTGAATGGGCTAATCTCTTAAGGTTATCTTTAAGGATGTAATCATCAGCTCCTGATTTCATACATTCTACTGCAATTTCTTCATTGAGAGAGCCTGTTACCAGAATAAAGGCTATATCAGGCATAGTTTCTCTAACGTAGTCAAGTGCCAGCATTCCATTATAGGTTGGCAGTGAATAATCCGACAAGATTAAATCCGGCTCATAGGAGATCAAAGCATCTTTAAACTCCAGCTCAGTTTCAACTACTTTTGATTCAAAGTGAAACTCGCCTCTGTATAGCTCTTTCTCTATAAGTTTAACGTCTGAAGGATTATCTTCAAGCATTAATATTTTTAACTCCGATGCCATATAAAAAACCTCGTCGCAAAATACTGAATAGGAAATAATTTATCTAATGCTCTTGCCTGCTTGTTTAAAGTATCTCTTGCCAGTTTTAGTTCAAGCTAAACTAAAAACTAATCTTTTTAAATGTACAAAATTTTTAACTATATGGCAAAGAAAAATAGAATGAAGATCCTTCATTTAATACTGATTCTGCCCAAACTTCCCCGTTATGCCTGCTAATTATCTTTTGCACAATAGCCAGACCTACTCCTGTCCCCTCGAACTCACTTTCACTGTGAAGTCTCTGAAAAACCTTGAAAAGTTTATCATAGTACGCCATATTAAAGCCGCAGCCATTATCCTTTACACAAAATATTACTCTATTCTTTTCCAAGCGGCTTTCCACGCTTATTTCAGCAATCTCCTTTTTTGCAGTATATTTAACAGCATTTCCAATTAAGTTAGCCATTACCTGCTTAAGCAGTGACGGGTCGCCGTCGCACTCATGCAACTCATCAATTTTAAATTTTATTTCTCTGCCTTTACATAAGGAGGAATTTTCGGCAATAATAGTTTCCACAATTTTTTTCATACTAACTCTGCCGACTATTATTCCTTTTCTCCCCATTCTGGAGAACTGAAGTAGATCATCTATCAATTCAGCCATTCGTTTGGCATTTGATAACACATCCCTCAACAGTTCCTTTGCCCCGTCATCAAATTTCTGGTTATAATCGTCAAATAATATGCTTGAGAATCCGGAAATCGCTCTTAAGGGTGCACGCAAATCATGGCTGACCGAAAAGACGAAAGACTCAAGCTCTTTGTTTGCATTTTCCAACTGCTGAGTCCGTTCAATTACCCTTTGCTCCAACTCGGCATTTAATCTCTGTAGAGATTCTTCCGCAACTTTTTTCTCTGTAATATCCAGCAATGAAATTACACTTTTAGAAGTACCCGCAATTTCTTCTTCGGTTGCAAAAATATATTTTGCATTCTTATACTTATCAAAAAACTGCAGTTCAACTTTTCCAGACCCAATTACTTCTTTTTCATGCCGTTTTTTTTGAAATTCCTTAACTCTCATCCTGTCTTCGTCTGATACAAATTGAGTCCATTTTACTTTTCCCTCAATTTCCTCACGCAAATAACCTGAGAGCTTTGCAAAACCCCCGTTCGCCAATGAAATGACATCGTCTTCTTCAACAATTATTGTAGCAGTACCTGTATTTTCAAATATTGCCCGATACTTTGCTTCGCTCTCTTCAAGGGAATTTTTTGCTATTTCCAGATTCTCTACAGTACTTTGCAGCTCAGCAGATTTTTTGCTTAAGTCTTCCATCTGCTGCTGAATTTGCGGATAATAGCTTTTTCTTATCGAACGTTCGCCAAAACCAATAATCTTATCACGCAGTGAATATTGATCATCAATATTTTCAGAGGGCGTTTTCATATATTTTCCTAATATCCTCTAATTGGGGCTGACGTGGATTTGTTGCCAGACATGGATCTACGATAGCATTTTTTGCTAACGCATCCAAATCATCTGAAGCAACACCCAGACTCTTTAGTGTAGACTCTAAGCCCGCGGATTTTTTTAATAATCTGATGCTGTTAAGCAGAGCCTGTTTTTTGTTTTCAGGATTAAGCTCATCAACATTATTGCCCATAACCTTACCAATTTGAATATATTTTTCGGCAGCCGATTCAAAATTATAATCAACCACATATTCTAATAAAATAGCATTGCAAAGTCCATGGGGTGAATCAAACAAACCGCCCAAACTATGTGCCATACTATGGACAAGCCCTAAACTGGCATTGGAAAAAGCCATGCCGGCATATAAACTGCCCAGCATCATGTTGTTGCGATAAGTCATCTCGCCGGGATTATTTATTGCATTAACCAGATTATCATTTACTAAACGTATTGCTTCAAGTGCCATGATGTCTGTAATAGGTGAACTTGCATTAGACACATAAGATTCAATAGCATGTACTAATGCGTCAATACCCGTCGCCATCGTAAGATCGGCAGGCATTGTTGTAGTTGTAAAAGGATCAATAAGAGAAACATCCGGGACTGCTGTTTTACTTATAATAGCAATTTTGGATTTCCTTTTCGTATCACTTATTATGGCAAACTGTGAAACATCTGCAGAGCTTCCTGCTGTGGTCGGGATACAAATTAAAGGCGGTCCCGGAATCGGGACTTCGTCAACCCCCTCAAATTCAAGGATATGCTTGTTATTTGTGCTTACAATCCCAATTCCCTTTGCACAATCCATAGGACTGCCGCCACCCACAGCAACAATTACATCACATTCATTCTCATTATAAAACCCACACCCTTCCATTACCGCACTGTCTTTGGGATTCGGCTCCACTTTATCAAATATTACGTATGGTATATTCTCTTCTTTTAGAACGGTCTCAACAACATTAACCCACCCGCTTTTAATTAGCCCCTTGTCTGTAACAATTAAAACTTTCTTGGCTCCAAAATTTCTGGCATATCTGCCGGCCAGCTTAATTGATCCTTCTCCATATACAAACTCCGGGATCAAAAATTTCCTTAGTTCCAGTATATTTTCACCAGACATAATATTTACCAGCTTTCGTAACTATTTAAAATAATTATTTTTTAAGTAAAAATTGAGTTCAGATGTTACAAAACAAAAGCGTTTCTTCCTTTTTATTCTAAGATCACTTTACAAAAAGACTTATCGCTCGTTCATTATCATCGGTAATAAACAATATTTGTTTATATCTAATGAAAACTGCATGATGAAATTTATTTCTATGTAGAATAAGCAAATTTTTTTTACTGCCGCATTTTTATTGCAAATGTAAAAAATCTAATACAATTGTAAGAACTATTCTCTCAAAAAAAAATGATGAAAGGAACTAATCGAATTGTAAAAAAAACTAATCCCCTTTTCTCTTTGCGGGCTTTTTTTTATATTCATTTTTATTTTCTTCAGAATTTTACATGCAAATATTGAAAAGTAAAAAAAAAATTGCTGTTGTAGCTTTAAGTGGAGGACTTGACAGCTGCGTTACTGCTGCTATTGCCAATGAGGATTATGAGTTAGCATTATTACACGCTAATTATAATCAGCTTACGGAAAAGAAAGAACTTGAAAGTTTTAACAGAATTGCAGAACATTATAATGTGAAGCACAAACTTGTTGTGGATTTGTCTCATATTGCTGCAATTGGCGGTTCATCCTTAACAGATAAGAATATTCCTGTACAAAAGGCAGATTTACATAGCAAGGAGATTCCAAATTCTTATGTCCCTTTCAGAAATGCAAACATTCTTTCTGTTTGCACGGGTTGGGCTGAGGTTCTAAATGCTTCTGCTATTTTTATTGGTGCCGTTTTTGAAGATTCCAGCGGTTACCCTGACTGCAGGCCGGAATTCTTTAAGGCTTTTCAACAGGTTATTAAACTTGGCACAAAGCCGGATTTTAATGCAGATATCATTACTCCGGTTATAAACCTTTCTAAAGCCGAGATCGTAAAAAAAGGGATTGAGCTTAACGCCCCCCTTAAATTTACCTGGTCTTGTTATACTAATGAAGATGAAGCCTGCGGTGTTTGCGACAGTTGTGCTCTTAGATTAAGAGGTTTTCAGATTGCAGGAGTAGAGGACCCTATTGCGTATAAAATTAAACCAAATTATTCAGGATACTAAATGAAAAAGACAAAGAAAAGTTTATTAGAAGTTTTTGATAACGCTTATCCTAACAGAATGTACGAAATTAAACATGTTGTTGACGAATTTACATCCCTTTGCCCTAAAACCGGACACCCGGATTTTGGCAAAATTATTATTTATTATATACCAAGAAAAACTTGCGTTGAATTGAAATCTCTAAAAATATATATGCAGTCTTTTAGAAATGACGGAATTTTTTACGAGAGTATTACAAATAAGATATTGGATGATTTAGTATCTGTCCTGGACCCATGGATGTTAAGAGTAACTACAAAATTTACCGGACGCGGGGGCATTCATTCTGTTGTCAGAGCCATTTTTGAGAGCGATGAGTATATTGAGTATTGTGAGAATGTTGCGAACGGGTTACAATAATTGAAAAATGGACGCTATTTCACAAAATATTAAAGAATATTTTAAGTCTGCCAAAGAAAAACTTTTTAACAGCAACTTTAATCAGCAGAACCCTCTATCTTTCAGCATGGAGTATTCACTTCTTGTTGAAGAGTTAATCAGATCTTTGTCTGACAGAAAAACTTATCCTTTCGCTTTGGTTTCTGCCGGAAGTTTCAGCCGTAGAGAGCTCTCTCCTTTTTCGGATATAGACATTATCTTTATAGTTGAGTCACTGGAAGGTATTGAACAGGAAATCAGTTCATTGATCCAGGCCTTTTGGGACAGCGGACTTGAAGTTTCCCATACAATTAGAGACTTTAATGATATAAATAAATATCTGTCAGTCGATTTAAAAACTTTTACACAGTTTTTTGAGACACGGTTTCTTCTTGGGAACGAAAAACTTTATAACAAATGGAATGTTGAAATTTTTGATGCGATTGATGAAACCGCAAAAGTAAGTTTATTAGATAAGTTCGTTGAAGAGATAGATGAACGATATAAAAAGTACGGAGACAGCCCTAAAGTGCTTGAACCTAATGTTAAGCTTACAGCGGGCGGTCTAAGGGATTTTCAATCAGTTGAGTGGATGTTTATTATTTACACAAAAACTCTTTTCAATAAACAGAGTGAGTTAAGCCAGGCCGAATCTTTTATTCAAACCCTTTCTGAAAAAAAATACACTTCAGATACAGAGTGTTTTAGACTTCTGCAAAGTTACCGGCTTATACTCTCTGTCCGCAATCTCTTACATTTTATAAATCATCAAAAAAACGACAGGTTTGAGTTCAAGTTTCAAAATGAAGTTGCTGCACATCTGAGCCGAAAGCCGGATAACTTTAAATCCTTTATGAAAGAGTATTTTGAGGCAACAAATTCAATAAACCGATTCTTGAAATCAATGATTAAAAAATTTCAGGAAGAAGTTGCAAACCCCCTGCCTGACTCCCTCTCTTTCAATATCGACGACGATTTTTCCATTAAAGGAAAAGAACTTTCACTCTCTCATTCTAAGCCGCTTTCTCTTTCTGACATTTTAAGAAGCTTTTATTACCGCGGCTTTTACGGCGGATATTTTGACGAGAAATTGCGGACCAGAGTAATTGAGACTATTGAAAACAAAGCAATGTTCAGGTCAACAGAAGCAGAATCTTCTGTCTTTTTTAGGGAGATATTAAGGCTTCCTAAAAATGTTGGAACAACTTTATCTGTTATGAATGAATTGGGAGTTATTGGGGCCTTTATGCCGGAATGGAACGAAATGGTCGGATTTTTCCAACCCGGCGTTTACCATTGCTACACTGTAGATGAACATACTTTGATTGCAATTATGAATGTTGAGAAATTAGAAAAAGATTTCTCACTAATTGCACGAATTTATAAAGGGGTAAAGAATAAAGAAATTCTTTTTTTATCTTTGCTCCTGCATGATATTGCTAAACCGGTTGATGTTTCCGGTCATGAAATTATAGGAGCGGAATTAACATCTTCAGTTATGACCAGAATGGGTTATAGTGATGAAGAAATTGAGAAAGTCACTTTCCTTGTAAGAAACCATTTGGTTATGGAGCAGACTGCTTTCCGCAGAAATTTGAATGACCCGGAAACACTGAATAATTTTGCTGCAAAGTTTAATTCTGTTGAAGCCTTAGACATGCTTTTTCTTTTAACATATGGAGATCTTTCTGCCGTAAATTCTAATGTTTGGACTTCATGGAAAAGTGATTTAGCCTCTGAGCTTTACCTAAAGACAAAAGAGATGCTTGAGGAGCAGATTACTGCTGAAGAATTGCTGGCTTCCACCGCCCTGCTTGGTAAAAAGAAATTAACTAAGCTGCATGATCAGAAACTAAGGGAACATATTGAGTCAATGAATGATATTTCATATCAGTATCATTTTAGCGAAACAGAAATTTTAGAGCATGTTACTGAAATTCAAAAGGGAGAATTGATTTCGATTATTTTTAACACCTTTAATAATTTTACCAATATTACTGTTATAACTAAAGATTTCCCTTCCCTTTTGTCTAAGATTTGCGGTGTACTTGCTATAAATGATATGAATATACATGATGCAAGAATATTTACACGTAAAGATAAAATTGTAATTGATACTTTTAATGTTACCGACTTTAGGACCCATAAAAAAATTGAAGAATCACGGTATGCTGCTATAAAAAGCAACTTAAAAGATGTAGTACTGGGCTTACTGCAATTAAACGTAGAATTTGAAAATATGCGCTCCCGCTGGAAAAGGCTTGAAAGCATTTTGTTCAAACGGACAGGTAAAGTAAAAGTAGTTTTTGATAAACATGAAAAATATACTATCATTGAGATTCACTCTCCCGACAGACTTGGATTTCTATATCAGGTAACTTCTAAAATGACAAATCTCGGACTGGTGATATATTTTGCTAAAATTTCTACAAAGGGTGATGATATTGTGGATTCTTTTTACGTATTAACAAATGCAGGTAAAAAAGTTTCTTCAACTGATTATGAATTTTTCCGTAATGAACTTACGGAATCTATTTCTCAAATTTTATAAGGACTATGAATTGAATTTTATGGAAAAAGAAAAGCCGCTTGGGATTTTTGATTCCGGTATTGGCGGTTTAACTGTTGTTAAAAGACTGGCCTCTGTTCTGCCAAATGAAGATATTGTGTATTTCGGAGATACGGCAAGAGTTCCTTATGGCTCAAAATCAAATGATACTGTTATTGAATATTCAATTCAGGATACAAAATTCCTGATTAACAAAAATGTAAAAATAGTTATTGTTGCGTGTAATACTGCATCATCAGTTGCCTTAACTGAGCTTGGAAAACAATTTAATGTACCGATAATCGGTATGATAAAGCCCGGTGCAGAAGCTGCCGTTAATACAACCAAAAATGGCAGGATAGGTGTTATCGGAACCAGAGCTACAATAAATAACCAGGCTTACTCTACTGAAATTAAGAGACTTGACCCAAGTCTCGAAGTATTTGAATATGCCTGCCCTCTGTTTGTTTCTCTGGCAGAAGAGGGTTGGATTAACCACAAAGCCACTTACCTGATTGCAGAAGAATACTTAAAAGATTTAAAAGAAAAAAATATAGATACTTTAGTCTTGGGATGTACACACTATCCAATTCTCCAGAACGTTATTCAGGATGTTATTGGAGATAGAGTTACTTTAATAGACTCAGGCGTTGCTTCTACCGAAATTGTGAAGTCGGAACTGGAAAGAATTGGACTGCCGACAAACAAAAGCAGCCTTGGGAATCAGGAATTTTTCGTTAGTGATATACCCATTAAATTTACTGAAGTTGCTGAATTATTTTTAGGCCGATCAGTACAGAATGTATCTAAAGTTGACATTGAACGGTTAATAAAACTTGTTTGATCTTTTTTTTTATTTGACCTGATTAAACAAACATCATATCAAGTTTTGCTTATAATTACTGGCTTATCAAATAAGGAAACTATATGGTGTTTAATTCCCGGTTTAAATAGGTATATATACTTTCTATAACAATTGCAGTACTGGCACTAAATACTGTCGTCTTTCTGAAATATTAATAACTCCGCGGCGGCTCATTACCGCCCGGTTGTTAACAAATGACTGCACGCTGATAACTGAACGTTAGTTGCCTTCCATCTTCATATCTCTGGTCATAAGATCAGTAGCGGCAATGACGGGATTCTTATCTTCAAAAAGAATTTTATAAACTTCAGTTGTTATAGGTGTTTCAACATTATATTTAGTGGCGAGCTGACTTGCCGACCTGCTTGTATCAACCCCCTCAGCAACCATTTCCATGGTACTTAAAACTTCTTTAAGGGTTTTTCCGGCTCCGATTTGTTCACCGACATATCTGTTACGGCTATGACGGCTCATACAGGTTACAATTAAATCGCCCATACCGCTAAGCCCTGCAAACGTTTCAGGATTTGCGCCCATGGCAATCCCCAGTCTGGAAATTTCAGCCACACCTCTTGTCATAATGGCAGCTTTGGTATTATCACCGAATTTAACTCCGTCTATAATTCCGGCACCCACAGCAATTACATTCTTGAAAGCCCCGCCAAGCTCTACACCTAAAATATCCGTGGACGAATAAACTCTGAAATAAGAATTAATAAAGGCCGACTGAATCAACTGAGATGTTTCGATTGAAGAAGACGCTGCTACAACAGCTGTTGGAATTCTACGGCTTACTTCTTCAGCATGGCTTGGACCGGAAAGTGCGCCGATTTGGTCGTCTGATATCATCGGGAAAACATCTTTAATCATATGAGACATTGTCATAAGAGTATTGTTTTCTATCCCTTTTGCAACGCTTACCAATATCGAATTTCTGATGCCGGCATAATCAAGCTTAGTTATTGCGCTCCTCAGAAATTGAGAAGGGACGGCAAGTATTATCATATTGGAATCATACACTGCATCTTCCAAATTATTGGTAATATTTATATCCTCCGGAATAGGAATTCCGGGAAGATATTTTATATTTTCTCTTTTATAAATAAGCTCGGTAATATAATCCGAGTCATATTCCCAAAGTGATACTTTATGGCCGTTGTAATAAAGCAAAACGGCCAGGGTAGTACCCCAGCCGCCTGCACCTAAAACTGAAATTCTCATTATTTCTTAATTTTTTGTTTTCTTTTTGAAACTAACTTTACTCTCTGAACCGTTCAGCAGTCTTACTACATTTTTTCTGTGAGTATAAATAACTAATGTAGAAAGTAAAACAATAAATGGAAGCAGGGTATGATAACCCTGAACATTCGCATTAAATACATTTTCTCTTATCACCAAAGCTAAAGGAACGGTAACTGCGGCCAAAATTGAGCCGAGAGAAACATATCTGGATACGGTTACAACCAAAATAAAAACTCCTAAAGCAATAAGCATATCAACGGTCATAACCATAATAAGCATGCCCAAAGCTGTTGCAATGCCTTTGCCGCCTTTAAATCCGGCAAATATTGTCCAAATGTGGCCGACCACTGCAGAAATACCTGCAATAATCTGAATCAAAGTAAAATCATCAAACGGGGTGACATTGTTGAATGGTATATTGCCATAATGTAAACGTGCAATAACAACAACAGCAACTACGCCCTTTAAGGCATCAAGTAAAATAACAAACAGACCTTGTTTCCAGCCTAACACGCGCATTACATTTGTGCCGCCGGCATTACCGCTGCCATAGTTCCTGATATCAATCCCTCTGGTAAGTTTACTAACAATAATACTATTCGGAATAGACCCGACTAAATATGATAATATTATTATAAGACCTAAAAGATACATAATTTTCCTAATTTCAAAATATAGACAATAAATTTACTTATATATCAAACAACTTTCAATGATAAAGAATCAACTGCAAATCATTCTCCTCATCTGGTTTATTAGATGATTAAAGCTTGTATAAGATTCATTCCTCATTATTCATATATTATTATCGGATAGTCCGCCGCTTTGTTGATGCCTTAAGGGGAATTATTAAAAATTCCCGGCTGTTTTTTGCATTTTGGAAAAGATTTATTTATCTTTTCTTATGCTTAAACAAAAACAAAATCTGGCAGCTATCTTTATTATAATTATAGTTAATTTATTATTTGTAATCAAGTACTCTTTTGTATACTCTACAAAGCCTTATCTTATTATATCCGGATATGTTATAGCATTCCCCGTTTTCCTGATTCTTTTATTTGGATATTTTAATATCAATAGTATTAAAAACATCGGCCGGAAGAAAATTACGTGGGCTGTGGTGGTTTTTAATCTTCTTGTCCTGATTATTGTTGCCATCCTGCCTGAGATGTATGGACGGATTGGCAGACTACCGGCAATAAATGAGTGGCTGTCTCTTTTCCTGAGCAAAAAGTTCCCTTATTATGCTTTCACTACTCCATCCGGCTTCCCAATGCTTTTTTTCTTTGCGCTCCCTTTTTACATTACCGGACTTCTAAAATTCTTTGTCCTGCTTGGGGTATTCATTTTTTCTTTTTTCGCATTGAAGACTTACTCATCCACGAAGGAACTTGTTCTTCAGTTTACCTTACTGCTGACGTCTCCCTTATTCTTTTACGATTTACTGGTTAAGAGTGAACTGTTTTTCAATATGATGCTTGCCATTCTGCTTTTTTATTTAATACTAAGATATTCCTCAAAAAGCAGCAAAAAACAAATAATTTTTTTTGGAATTCTGGCCGGATTGGTTTTATCCACAAGATCAACCGTTGCAGTTATCTACATCTTGTTTTTCGTTCCTTTCTTCAGAAAAGAATTCCCTAATCTGGTTCTTTTTGGGTTCATTACTTTGGCCGTTTTTTTATTAACACTTCTGCCTTTTGTAATCTGGGACTTAAACGGATTTATTCAGAAAGGACCCTTTGCCGTACAATCGTTTCTTTCATATCTGCCAAAATATATTATTATATTATTTATGGTGGCGGTATTTTTTATTTCAGTAAAGATATACGGTTTAAATACATTTTTCTTCCAAACCGGATTTTTAATGTTTTTGATCGTAATTTTTTCATATTTTATTAAAGTGGCTGAGTTCGGTTGGTATGTTGCTCTGGTTCAAGATAAAATTGACTTATCTTATTTGGATTTTTGTCTTCCATTCTTAATACTTTCCGTAAAGGAAAAGCCGGCGTATAATCTTATTCTTACAAAAATACGCAATTAACTCTTTAATTAAATCCGGATTCTAAGGAATTATTAACTTTTGACAGGATAAGACTGGAGCTTAATGAAGAAGTTTCTTAAATAGTTCGAAATCTTCTTTTGTAGTAACCTTGAAATTTAAAGATGACCCCTCGGAGAGATAGACTTTTTTACCTGATCTTTTAACCAGCATTGATTCATCTGTTCCATAAAAATTATCTTCCTTTGCAGAAAGCATAGCCTTTTTTAAAACCGAAAATTTGAATATTTGAGGCGTCTGGATTAGATATATTTCATCCCGGTTAATATAAGAATCTATAGACTGCGCACCTTTAACCAGAGTATCTTTAGCCTTTAGTGCAACTACGGCATTACCTTTTGCCTCTGCAAGGCATATTGCATCTTCTAAAACAGAATTTGGAATTAATGGGCGTGCGGCATCGTGTACTATTATTAAATCATTGGGCCCGGCTTTAAGAGAAGAGAGAGCGTTAAAAACTGAGTCTTGACGCTCATTCCCTCCTTCAATAACAGCCGATACTTTACTAAGCTTATATTTAATAATAAGCTTACTTAATAACTTGAAATATTGTTCTGAAGCAGCAATAACAATTTCATCAACCTTAGCACATTTTTGGAAATTCAGTAATGTATAAACGATTAACTCAACTCCATTTACTTTTATATACTGCTTAGGTTTAGAAAACCCGCTCCTAACACCCGCTCCCCCTGCAGGTATAATAACAAAATTTCTCATAGAATAAGCATGGCATCACCATAGCTTAAGAATCTATAATTTTCTTTTAATGCTTTTTTGTATGCTTTCATAATTAATTCAGTACCGCCAAAAGCACCTACCAGCATAAGCAGGGTTGACTCCGGAGTATGGAAATTTGTAATCAATTTATCAACAACTTTAAATTGATAGAAAGGATAAATAAATTTATCCGTATATCCTTTATGTGCTTTAACCAAACCTTCAGCAGTAGTGCTTGTCTCAAGAGCTCGTGAAGCGCTTGTGCCCACGGTAAAGACGTTATGCTTGCTGTTGATAGCCTCGTTTATAAGATCAGCAGCTTCCTGGGTAATCTCATAATATTCGGAATCCATTTTATGCTTGGTTAAATCTTCAACCTCAACAGGTCTAAAAGTTCCCTGCCCAATATGGAGTAATACGGGAACAATTTTAACACCTTTTTTCTCAATTTTCTGAAGAAGTTTTGGAGTAAAGTGCAATCCGGCAGTAGGAGCAGCAACAGAGCCGTCAACTCTTGCATATACCGTCTGATAATTTTCTTTATCTTCAGGTTTTGGCTCTCTTTTGATATAAGGCGGTAACGGAGTTAAACCTATTTTCTCAACAGCTTTAAAAACATTGCCTGGTTGGTTAAACCTTACAGTACGTCCTCTTGAAGTTGTATTATCAATTACTTCGCACCATAATTTATCATTAAAATAAATTTTGTTACCAATTCTAACCTTTCTCGCTGGATCAACAATTACGTCCCAGATGCATTCTTCCGCATTTAATTCTCTTAGTAAAAAGACTTCAATTTTTGCATTAGTTTTTTCTTTTTTGCCAAATAATCTTGCTTGAAATACTTTTGTTTCATTAACAACAAGGACATCACCTTTTTCCATATAATCTACGACATCAGAAAAAGATTTAGTCTCAATTTCCTCAGTTTCTTTATTTACAACCATAAGTTTAGCTTTGTCCCTTGGAGATACGGGATCTTTCGCAATACTAGCTTTAGGCAAGTTATATTTGAAGTCTGATAGTTTCATCATTATTACCTTTAAAAGTGAATAACCTATTATCAGAAGATCTGATAATGTTCATTAAAAAGTTGCGGCATCCTGATGTAAGGACGCCGCAATATATTATTACTTATTTTTTCTTAGATACAGTTTTTGCTTTTACAGCAGCTTTTTTTGCCGGTTTTGCTTTAGCAACAGCTTTTTTAGCCGGAGCTGCAACAACCTTTGCAGCGTTTTCAAGCAATACAGCGCGGGCTGCTGCTAAACGTGCAATTGCTACTCTAAAAGGAGAACAAGAAACGTAGTTCATTCCAACCTGATGGCAGAATTCTACAGATGATGGCTCGCCGCCATGTTCACCGCAAATACCAACTTTAAGGTCTGGTCTTACGCTTCTTCCTTTTTCGGTACCCATTTTAACTAATTCGCCCACACCTTCTCTGTCTAATGCTTCAAATGGATCTACTGGTAAGATTTCATCTGCAACATATAATGGCAGGAATTTACCGGCATCGTCTCTGGATAAGCCAAATGTAGTCTGGGTTAAATCGTTTGTACCAAAGCTAAAGAATTCTGCACGTTCTGCAATCTGATTTGCGGTTATTGCAGCGCGCGGCAGTTCTATCATTGTTCCGACTAAATAAGGTATTCTTTTCTTTTTCTCTTTGAATACTTCTTCAGCTACTCTGCGAACAATTGATTCCTGAAGTTTAAATTCATTAATATGACCAACTAATGGAATCATGATTTCCGGTTTAACCTTAACACCTTTTGCAGCAACATTGCATGCAGCTTCAATTACTGCTCTCGCCTGCATTTCGGTAATTTCAGGATAAAGAACTCCTAAACGGCATCCTCTAAATCCTAACATTGGGTTAAATTCATGTAAGCTTTGTACTTTTTCTCTTAATTTAGCTTCGGAAATACCGATTGCTTTTGCTGTTTCTTTGACATCTTTATCATCATGAGGTAAGAACTCATGCAATGGAGGATCTAATGTTCTGATTGTAGCCGGTAAGCCTTTCATTACTTTAAAGATTCCTTCAAAGTCGCTTCTCTGCAATGGAAGCAATTCAGCCAAAGCAGCTTTTCTCTCTTCTACTGTATCAGAAACAATCATTTTTCTAACTGACATAATTCTGTCACCGCCAAAGAACATATGCTCTGTGCGGCAAAGGCCGATTCCTTCAGCGCCAAATGCAATTGCATTTGCTGCCTGATCAGGCTGATCTGCGTTTGTTCTAACTGCTAATCTTCTGATTTTATCTGCCCAGCTCATTAAACTTGCATAGGTCTGATATACATCTGATTTTTTAGGATCAAGTGACTTGTTAATTAAAACCTGGATAACTTCTGATGGTTTAGTCTGAATTTTTCCGGCAATAACTTCACCTGTTGAGCCGTCAATAGAGATATAGTCACCTTCTTTAAGTACAAGATTCTTGCCTTCAACTTTCAAGGTGCCTTTATTGTAATCAATAATTAATTTACCACAGCCTGCAACGCATACTTTACCCATCTGACGGGCAACTAAAGCAGCGTGAGAGGTCATGCCTCCGCGTGCGGTTAAAATACCTTCAGAAATATTCATTCCTTTAATATCTTCAGGAGAAGTTTCAATTCTAACTAAGATAATTGGTTCGCCTGATTTTGCCATTTTCTCTGCATCTTCTGCCGAGAAAGCAATTTTACCTGAAGCAGCACCAGGACCTGCATTTAAGCCTTTTGCTAATAATTTGCCTTCTTTGATAGCTTTATCTTTTTCATTAGTATCGAAGATTGGTCTTAGTAATTGGTTTAACTGCATTGGATCTATTCTGAGTAAAGCTTCTTCTTTTTCAATAAGACGCTCTTTAACCATATCAACAGCCATTTTAATAGCGGCAAAACCGGTTCTCTTACCAACACGGCACTGTAACATCCATAATTTACCTTGTTGAATTGTAAACTCTATATCCAACATATCTTTATAATGCTTTTCAAGAATTTTTCTGATGTTATCTAATTCTTTGTATATTTTTGCATTATCTTCTTTTAATTTAGCGATAGGATGAGGGGTTCTAATACCGGCAACAACATCTTCACCCTGAGCATTGAATAAATATTCACCATAGAATAAATTAGTACCGGCAGCAGGATCACGTGTAAAAGCAACACCTGTACCTGAGTCTTCGCCCATATTACCAAACACCATTGACTGGATATTAACAGCAGTACCCCATTCGGCAGGAATATCATTTAATTTTCTGTAAACAATAGCTCTTTCATTCATCCATGAACCAAAAACTGCTCCAACTGCACCCCATAATTGTTCCATAGGATCATCAGGGAAGCTTGAGCCGGTTTTCTCTTTGATTGCAGCTTTGAATTCCTGAACTAATTCTTTTAATTGCTCAGCAGTAAGCTCTGTATCTAACTTATAGCCATTGTCTTTCTTTTTCTTGTCAAGAATTACTTCAAATGGATCGTGGTCAGTTTTTTCAACTGGTTTTAAACCTAATACTACATCTCCATACATCTGTACAAATCTGCGGTATGAGTCATATGCAAAACGCGGGTTGTTGGTCTTAGCAATAATTCCTTCAACTGTTACATCATTAAGTCCTAAGTTTAAAATAGTATCCATCATACCAGGCATAGAAGCGCGTGCTCCTGAACGCACTGATAGTAATAAAGGATTTTTAGGATCACCAAATTTTGCTCCCATTGCGCTTTCAATTTTCTTTAACGAAGCAAGAACTTGATCTTTTAATTCTTTTGGATATTTCTGTTTGTTAGCATAGTAATAGGTACATACTTCAGTAGTAATAGTAAAGCCGGCAGGAACCGGTAATCCGATGTTAACCATCTCTGCAAGGTTAGCACCTTTACCACCAAGTAAAGCCTTCATTTCAGCTTTACCTTCAGCTTTAGTACCGCCAAAAAAGTAAACATATTTAAGCTGTTTAGCCATTATTTTCCTCCAAATAGGGTTTATTTATTTTTGTAATCAAGGTTTATTAATTTTTTGTTCTAAAAAACTGTTAAAGACGTTTTCTTCGTCTATATGTAGTTGAATTCTGAGAAAATAGATATCAATATCATCCAATTCCTTTGAATATTTGGCAAGTTTTACTGCATCCTTTTCGGTAGTTATAACGGAATAAGAATTTGTTGAATAAAACATCTTCCTTATTTTTTGTATATCTTCATCAGAATAGTCCCGGTGGTCGCCAAAGATAATTTTATTATCCGTATTTATCTCCAGCTTTTCCAAAGCAGTAATAAAAGATTCCGGGTTAGCAATTCCGGATACCACAAGTGATTTTTGACCTTTAAATTCGTCGATGTTGTAATGAATATTTGTCCTTACGTCCACAAAGTCTAAAGCATTATATGATGAGTTAAATATCAATTTGCCTGAAAAATATTTGGATAATTTACTGGGTATTTCTTTCTTATCAGAAAATTTTCTGTTTATAATAATTGCATCGGCTCTTTTAAGGGCACTAAACGGTTCTCTTAAAAAACCCGCCGGTAAAAGCCAATGGTTAAAGTCCTGTTTGTCAAATAAAAACTGCTGTTCAAAAATTACAATGTCCAGGTCTCTGGCAATCCACCTATGTTGAAAAGCATCGTCCAGAACAATAACGTCAACACCTGTCTGTTGAATTAATTTTTGAGCACCTTTGCACCTGTTTTCAGACACTGCTGCAGGTACCTTACACTCTAATGCCGTATGATAAATTTCATCTCCGCATTTTTCCACAGGAGATACAATTTCTTTTCCATTGGATACTAATACATAGCCTCTGGACTTGCGCTTATATCCTCTGCTTAAAACTCCAACCTTTATCCCTTTATCCTTTAACATACAGGTAAGGTAAATGACCAAAGGTGTTTTTCCGCTGCCTCCTACACTTATGTTTCCTGCCGATATAATGGCAGCGTCCATTTTGCAGATGTGGAAAATTTTTTTATCAAATAACAAATTCCTAAGATAAAGAACAAATGCGTAAATCGGGACGCATGGCACTAATATTATCTTAAGTAATTTTATAAACATTTAATTTTTATTTATTTAAATAACAAAAATACCTATAAAATCGATAATTGGAAACATATTTATTTATACTCAAAATCATTTTTCGGGAGTGGGGCGAAATGCTATAAGGATGCTGCTCGGTTATAGCTGTCAGGGATAGATTTGGTTTATTAAAGAAAGTCTCTATTTAATTCCTTTGATCTTTAGACTGCTGAGCCAATACTAATTTAATTGCGAGGGCTGCATAATAGCAGCCCGGGTTTCAATTCTGATTCTGATATGTCTGAATTCTATTCAGACTTTGATGATTTTTTGGGACTTGAACTACTTCTTTTGTAGTCAGTTTCATAAAAACCGCTGCCCTTAAATATTGGGCCTGATCCCGCCCCTATTAACCTTTTTACCTGACCACTGCACTTTGGGCATTCCTCTAACTTCTCGGCTGTCATCGACTGAAATACATCAAACCGGTAGCCGCATTTTGTACATTTGTACTCGTATGTCGGCATGTTTTATCCTTTCATAGAAAATATAATTGCAAATTTACTGAAAAAATCAAAAAAATTCTATAAATTAACTAATACAATTTTTTTGTTTTTGAAAGTTCAATAAAAGTACAATGAAAATATATAGACTTATACCAATATTAATTATTTTAGTTTCATTTTTTACCGGTTGTTTAGAATATCAGCAGAGCACCAGAATAAATAAGGACGGCTCCGGTAATATGATTATTAAGTTTTGGAAGAAACTGCCTGACAGTACGATGGTGGAAAAAGTTTCTCCAAATGATACCATTATGTTTAACATAGACTCAATTCGGTCTTTTTACAGTTCACCTTATACTAAAATTGAGGATATCTCAGTCAAAAAAGACACTACCGATTCTTTAATCATTGCCACTGTTAAACTTTCTTTTTCTTCAGTAGATTCTTTAAATAAGACACATGCCTTTGAGAACTATAAATTTTCTTATGTTGATGGCGCTCCAAAGCAAAAAGTTTTCTCACAGGAAATTCCGGCTTCTACTGTTTTAGGCTTGGGATTGTATGATAGTACCTCTACCATCACTTTTAAGTATGTTTTTTCAGGTGAAATTATTACTGACAATGCCACTAACAGAAGACAAGACACTCTTATTTGGAAATATAAATTATCCGAACTTTCTTCCTTAAAAACTATTTCAGTTACAATCAGGCCTTTCAAGCTGGACAGAACTCCCATATGGATCTATTGGCTTGCCGGAGGTGTTCTGCTTATAGTATTTGTCTTTTTAATCAAGAAGAAAAAAGGCTGACAACAATTAAGTTATAAAAAAGCGTCCGAATCCGGACGCTTTTTTTATTTTAAAGTCTGGACCTTGATGGGACATCCGATTCCGGATTCGCATGATTTGCCTGATTATCATGATTTTTGCTTCAAAATGTTTAACGTATAATCCATAATCGAATTTCCCAATCGTGTTTCGGAATGTAATCAAGGTAGTCCTTTAATCAGGTAAATCATGGTTCAGACATTTGGACAATCGGCTTTACCACCTCAGAAGCAAAAATAGTTGTAAATTATGTATTTTGTAACACGAAGCTCCGGCTTCGTTGTTCTACTGCGGTAACACATGTACGGACAAAACAGCATTGGGAATATCACAGTGTATGTTTATCCTGATTTCGTGTTCTTAATGGTCTGTTTATAAATCTGCAAATACTCTTTAGCAGATCGTTCCCAGGAGAAATCTTTCGCCATTCCATTCTGCTGAATCTTCTGATATACCGGCTTGTTCCAGAAAACATGTAAAGCCCTTTGTACACTATGATACAGGGCTGCTGAAGAGTAATCATTAAATGTAATGCCCGTACCGCTATCCAGCCCCTGGCTCTTATATTCATCCCAGTCGTGCACCGTATCTGCAAGCCCTCCGGTTTTACGCACAACAGGTACGGTACCGTATTTAAGGCTGTATATCTGGTTAAGTCCGCATGGCTCGTATTTAGAAGGCATCAGGAATAAATCCGAACCTGCCTCAATAAGATGTGATAGTTCATTGTTAAAACCTATATATGCGCCAACTTTATAGGGATATTTTTGAGAAAGGAAAACAAAGAAATCTTCATAATTGTCTTCTCCGTTACCAAGTATTATCCATTGCGCATTAAACTGCATTAACGATTCCGCCGTCTGGGCTAAAATATCAAAACCCTTTTGGTTAACCAGGCGCGATATTATCCCTATTAATGGGACGTCCGGATTATAAGGCAGATTGAAATGTTCTAACAGAAATTGCTTATTTTTAATCTTCCCTGCCATATCTATATGGGAGTACCTAAAAGGAAGATATCTGTCAACTGCCGGATTCCAGACTGAGTAATCCACTCCATTCAAAATACCATATAAATCATTTTGCCTTTGACGCAGAATTCCATCAAGGCCTGCTCCATATTCCGGTGTAAGAATTTCATGAGCATACGTCTTACTTACGGTAGTAATAACATCAGAGAAGGAAAGAGCAGTTTTCATAAATGAAACACTATTCTGAAATTCAACAGGACCGCCGGGATAAAAATATTCACTTTTAATTTCACCTTTGAACAGTGCAGCATGTGAAAATTTACCCTGATAACCAATATTATGAATTGAAAAGACAGTTGCCGTCTTATCGAACATACTGTCCCAACTGTAATTGTCTTTTAGATATAATGGGAGTAAACCCGTCGGCCAATCATTACAATGTATAACATCCGGAGCCCAGTGTAACCTCTGCATAGCTTCAATAACACCCTTATTAAACAGGATGTATCTTTCATCCTCATCAGGTGCATTACTGTAAATTGTACCTCTGTGAAAATAGTGGGGGCAGTCTATAAAAATTACTTCTACTGTTGAATTTGGCAGTGTTGCTCTGTGCAAATAAACCGGCCTTGTATGGTTTGCTACCCTGATTGGAATTGCACCAATTTCCCAGCAGTAATGCAGATCGTGTTTCTCTTCGTCAATTGAAGAATACTTGGGGATAAATAACTTTACCTCACAGCCTATATGCTCAAGAGCTTGCGGTAAAACGCCCGCAACATCGCCAAGGCCGCCCGTCTTTGCATAGGGGACAGCTTCAGAAGAAACAAATGCAATTTTCATTAATTTTTAAAAAATATTTAATAATGACCATTAAATAAATAAATATTAACAACAAAACCAAAGACTATAACCGCTATTTTATTATCTTAAATATTCTATCTGATTTTATTGAAAGATATAATTCTTTAATTCGTTTAAAAGATATATCACTATCCCACGACCAATAAATTAGCATCGCTTTACCCAATATCTTATTTTCAGCAACAAAGCCCCAATATCTGCTATCAAGGCTATTATCCCTATTATCTCCCATAACGAAATAATAATCCCGCTTAAGGGTATATTCTCTAATTGGCTTCCCATTTAAATTAATTACCGTTCCTTCAACACTGATCACTTTTTTGCCAAATTCCCTGTTAATCAGCATTTCCCAATTCTTGATATTCTTATAATCAAGGCTTATCACATCACCTTTTTTAGGGACTCTGATGGGTCCGTAATTATCACAGTTATAGCCCATATTTTCCGGAAACATATTTGGATCGCTTTCACCAAGTGGTTTGCAGGTCGTATCCCCATGGCTGCCCGAAGGGGCCAGCTTAACAAAAGTTCTGTTAACATATAATTGCTTGTTTATAATCCAGACCGAATCCCCCGGCAGACCGCAGACTCTTTTAACATAGTTTAACTTAGGTTTGGCTTTTAATTCTGTAATGTAACCGGGAAATTCAAATACAATTACATCATTTATTTTGGGGCTGCCTGTTTTAATAATTTTAAACCAGGGCAGATCAAAATTAAAAACGGGAATTGATTTGGGGGTTGCTATATTATAAGCAGCTTTATTCACAATAATAAAATCCCCCGGCATTAATGTGTTTTCCATAGAGCCGGTCGGAATTTTAAATGCATCAATAAAAATCATTTTTATTGTTAAAGCCACAAGCAGGGCATAAAGCAGGGTAACAGTACGGCCTTTTAACCAAAGGAAAAGAGCCCCATACTTTTTAGAACTCTTTGCCTGAATATCACTGTTGATATTATCTGGTTCCACGCAGTATTCTATTCATCTATTTGAAGAACTGCTAAAAATGCTTCTTGAGGAATTTCCACATTACCCACCTGTTTCATCCTCTTTTTACCCTCTTTCTGTTTCTCCAGAAGTTTTCTTTTACGGGAAATATCTCCGCCATAACACTTTGCAAGTACATTTTTTCGAAGTGCTTTTATCACAGATTTTGATATTACTTTAGTACCGATTGCCGCCTGCACAGAAATTTCAAACATTTGACGCGGGATTAAATCTTTCAGCTTTCCGCATACTTTTCGGCCCCAGTCATATGACTTCTCTCTATGAACAATCATAGACAAGGCATCAACGTTTTCCCCATTAAGAAGAATATCCAGACGAACTAAGTCAGATTCTCTATAACCCAGATACTCATAGTCAAAAGAGGCATAACCGCGTGTCATGGATTTTAGCTTATCAAAGAAATCAAATATAATTTCTGAAAGAGGGAATTCATATTGCAAATCCGCTCTTGTAGGGTCTATGTAAGTAGTATTTTTATATGTACCCCTCTTATCCATACTTAACTTCATAATATTGCCGACATACTCACTGGGGCATACAATCTGAGCTTTTACATACGGCTCTTCTATATAATCTATATCTCCAACGGGAGGCATCTCCGCCGGATTGTCCACTGAAATTTTACTTCCGTCCTTTTTATAGACATGATACTCAACGTTTGGCAGTGTAGTAATGATTGACTGATTATATTCGCGGTATAATCTTTCCTGCACAATTTCCATATGCAGTAATCCCAAAAAGCCGCATCTAAATCCAAATCCAAGTGCAGCTGAGGTCTCCGGCTGATAAATCAAAGCCGAATCATTGAGCCTGAATTTTTCCAAAGCGTCCCGCAGATCTTCAAACTCATCAGAAACAGTGGGGTATAATCCGCTATAGACCATTGGCTTAACATCTTTATAGCCGTGCAGAGGTTCGGCAGCTCCGTTTTTTGTATGAGTTATCGTATCGCCGACTTTTGCATCATGAACATCTTTAATATTCGCTATTACATAACCAACATCACCGGGAGAAAGGACATCTTTTTTAATTTTAGAAAGGCCCAAAACACCTATTTCTTCTGCTAAAAACTCTTTATCTATTGCAAAGAATTTTATTTTATCCGCCGTCTTCAGAGTCCCATTAAAAACACGGATATATGCTACTGCGCCACGGTAAATATCAAAAATTGAATCAAATATTAATGCCTGAAGAGGTGCATCCGGATCTCCCTTAGGCGGCGGAATTTTCTTAACAATGCTTTCAAGCAGTTGTTCCATACCGATTTTGGACTTTGCACTTACAAGAATAATCTCTTCATCTTTACATCCGATAAGATCAATAATCTGTCCCTTAACCTTGTCAACTTCAGCACTGGGAAGATCTATTTTGTTTATAACAGGTATAATCTCAAGACCGGCATCAATGGCCAAATAAAGATTACTAATAGTTTGAGCTTCAACCCCTTGTGCAGCATCTACTACCAGCAATGCACCTTCACAAGCAGCTAATGACCTGGATACTTCATAACTAAAATCTACGTGTCCGGGAGTATCAATCAAGTTCAGTATATAGGGTTTATTATCTTCAGCTTTATACTTCATCTGGATGGCGTGAGATTTTATTGTAATACCGCGTTCTCTTTCAAGCTCCAAATCATCTAATAATTGAGCTTTAGCTTCGCGCTGGCTTACTGTACCGGTCAATTCTAACAAGCAGTCTGCTACAGTTGATTTCCCATGGTCAATATGTGCAATTATGCAGAAATTTCTAATATTTAACATTCAAAAAACTAATTTTAATAAACTTTAAATATACAATTGAAAGGAGTAAGAGAAAAGAGCAATAAAGTGAGTAAAAAAAGGATCCACCCTCATTCCTCTGGGGCTTCTTCGGTATGTTTTTTGGCTTTTACGTTAATTAAAAATTGCGTTCCCTTCTCGGAGTTTATTTTCAGTGAACCTCCCATTTGAGTCACTAAAGCATGTATCAACTGCATTCCAAATGATTCCGAATTTTCAATATCAACCTTGTTAGCGATGCCGTCACCATCATCTGAAATATCTATTAACAGACTGTCAAAACAAGCTTGGATGATAACTCTTATTGTACCCCTTTTTTTGACAATAAAGGCATGTTTTAGTGAATTTAACAGTATCTCATTTATAATAAGACCGACGTTTATAGAATCATCAACTCCAATGTTTATTTCAGGGCATTCGATTTCCAAATTAATAATATTTCCCGGTGCCTTGCTTGAGCTAAACAGCTTGTTTGCCAGATCAGTTATGTATTTTTGAAAATCTATTGAACTTAGCTTATTGCTTTTGTATAGTTGTTCATGCACTATCGCCATAGTCCTGATTCGGTTTATTGTATCCATAAACCTTCCAATTAATGTCTGGTCATTAAGATAATTCGCCTGCAATGACAACATACTGGTAATTACCTGAAGGTTGTTTTTAACTCTGTGGTGTACTTCTCTTAAAAGGACTTCCTTCTCCTTAAGAGTAATCTTCAGCTTGTCCTCAGCTTGTTTTTTGTCGGAAATATCTTTTGCGTAAACAGTAATGCCATCAACTGATGGATAGACAGAAATTAAATACCAGTTATTTGAATATCCGCCATAGGCTTCAAAGCTAACCGGAATTTGCATATCCATAGCTTTATAATAATTTTGATAATAAATAGTATTAACCAGCTCAGGCAAAACGTCCCATAAACCTTTTCCCAAATGGCTCACATCAAGCGAATTAAATTCTTTGGAATGTTTGTTTAAATATGTAATATTCCAATTTTTATCCAAAGCAAAAAAAGCATCGTTTACTCTATTTAGAATTTCACTTATCCTGTGTGAAGATTCTTTCAGTTTGTTTTCAATCGCGACTCTCGATGAAATGTCAAGGTTAATGCCGACCCAGCTTTCAATTTGCCCTGCTTCATTTCTAACAGGCAGCCCCTTAGAGAGTATATAGTGCTCCTGCCCCTCAGGATCTATAACCCTGTATTCATCCTGCCATTCACTGCCCGTCTTAACAGTAGTCAGCCATTTTTTCAGCATTTGATAAAGATCATTAGGGTGAATTTTCCACAACCAGCCTTTTGCACATGCTTCCTCAAGTGTCATTCCCAACAATTTTAAAAAAGATTTACTTGCATATTCCGGTGTACCATCGGGCTTTGCTTTCCAAATACCAAAAGGAATTGTTTCACCCATTATGCGGTATTCCTCTTTACTCCTGACTAATTGCCGGTTTATAACTCCAGCCAGGTTCAGAGCACGTTTTTCATTTTTTATAAGCTCATCTTTTTCTGTTTCAATGGTTTTTCGCTTTGTTATATCGGAAAAAGTAACAGCAATCCCATCTTCCATTTTTACTGCCAGGTTTCTAATCCAATATACCTGCCCTTCATATACAACCCTATATTCAACATCGCAAGGATCACCTGTTTCCACTACCTTATTAAAATCTGCAACAATAAGCGGAGAGACTTCCTTTGAAAAAATATTAACTACGGTAGAGTTAATTACTTCATCAATATTCCTAAGCATCATCTTAGCACCACTGGGGTTTACATATACAATTTTATAATCATATATTTCATTCCCGCCATTTCTTATTGCAGTAAGTACACCCAGCCCCTCTAAAGAGACTTCATGAAATACTTTGAACATTGACTCTGATTTATGTAAGTCCAGCTCAACCAGTTTCTTTTTATTTAGAATATCTGATATTTTTTCGCCTAACTGCCGAAATTCTTCTCTTTTATAGTTCTCTAATTTGATGAGCTCTGAATTAAGATTTTGAGTTTTAGTAAAGAAAGCTTTCTTTTCGTTTTTAAGGGAGGAAACTTTGAGTTCACGGTTTATAATAAACTGAAGACGGGAAAAATTTGCTTCTCCAACAATATCTGAAATTGAACTTTCAATTTCGGACGGTAATTCACCTGTATCCCCATTTTTAGTTATTAAAATTATTGGTAAATCGGGTTCCTTCTCTTTGATAATTTTTATGGCAGCAGGGATTAAATTCCCCTTTGAAGAGTGCAAGATTAGAGCTATATTATATCCGTCAGCAACTTCTTGCTCTAATTTTTCCAGTGTCTCAATATGCTTAACGTCAGGAGAAAAACCTTTTTCTGTAAGGTAATTATTTATATTTGTCAGATGTTTAGCTGAATCTGAAAAATATAGCAGTTGAAGTGGAGTTCCGGTTTCCATAAGTAACGCCCTAAAAAAATAAAGTAAGTCTAGTATCTCAAGAATTGAGGAAAACATTTATTTGTTAGACACAGCATTCGGGTTAAGCCTTATCCTCAATATTACAAATATTAAGTCACATAAAAAGGATATAATCTTTTTTATATGACGTTAATATCTGTTTTTAAATATTGCTAAATTTGACAATAAATGCAAGATTTTTTACAAAATAAACCTTTTACAAATCTTCCAGAGCGTCAATACCTTCAGGGGTCGGCAAAATAAACCTTATTTTCTGAATTTCGCCACTCCTTTTTATTATTTTTTCTACTCTTTTCTTTATTATTATACTATGTTCAATATGTACGTCATCTTCAATAATTGACCCGAAAATATAACTTGTCCCTTTGATCAGCACATTTTTACCAATGCGTGTAGGGAATTCATCATTTCCTGTCATATTAACACTTGATTCTATTTTACAATTATCCCCAATTACTAAATTACCTTTAATAATATCACCGGAATTGATCTCAACATTATTTCCAATTATTAGGGTCTGATTAGTAAAAGCAGAAAGATGAACATTTTGTAAAACATTTACATTCTGTCCAAATACGACAGGTCCTTTTATAAATACATTTTTATGAAGATGAAGGTTGTAATTCAGCCGGGCTCCCTTGCCTATAAAAACACCTCGCCCGATAGTAATATCAAGAGGGATCCCTTTTTTATCAACTTCAATTATTTCTTTTACAACACTGTCATGAATAAAGAAATCTTCCGGATCGTCAATTTCAACTATATCCTTCAGCATATCATACACTTTTTTACGTGCAATTTCGTCCATTTCTTTCAAAACAGATTTGTTATTGAAGCCCATAATAACATATTGCTTCTCCGGACTGGCCGCCTGAACTGCGTATCCCTTTTTATTAAAGAGAGCAATGAGGTCTGTAATATATATTTCATTCTGAGCATTATTACTTGTAATGCTATTAATTAGCTCAATAAGCTTTTTATATTTAAAAGCATAAACACTGCTGTTGAATTCATTATTCTCAATTAATTCTTTTCTTGAATACTCATAATTCCTGCCGTTGTATTGCACTTTATAAGGTTCAGACTCTGAAAGAGCTAAAATATCCTTGTGTTCCATAATTTCAATAACTTTGCCTTCGTCAGCTCCGCTGGATTTTCCGTCACGGTCAGTTCCCTTTACTCTTATAATTCGCCCATATGAATTATGCTCAGGATCTCCCTCATACAAGCCTGTAAGAACCATCATATCGCAGTCACAATTTTGAAAATCAGATTTAAACTTTACAATAGTCTCCTTGTCAATCAGCCCCATATCACCCGGGAAAACATACACAATGCCGTCAAACAAAGATGAATCTATTTTTTCCAATCCCACCTGCACTGCATGTCCCGTTCCGTTTTGGTGCTGCTGATATGCAAATAAAGTGGACTCCCTTTTGCTTATTACTTTCATAACATCATTGGCTTTAATCCCGACTACAACTATTGCATTCATGTCGGGATTTGCTTCTTTACAGGAGTTATAAACGCGTTCAACTGTAGAGACTCCCCATATTTTGTGCAGCATTTTAGAGCGCTGAGATTTTATTCTTTTTCCGTGCCCTGCTGCTAAAATTATTGCCGCTTCTTTAGAAGCATAATTAAATTCGGATGATAGTTCATCCGCAATTGTAAATAATTCAGAATTTTCTTTTACTTCCATTTTTTATCCTGTAATATTTTATCTGATCTATCTTTAATTTTCAATTGTGCATTTCTTAAAAATGCTATGTTTAATCCGATACTGAACCAGAGAAGAGTTGCCACTTCGTGATCAAAAAAGTTAAGTTCAGTTAACCCGGACACTACAATAAATGTAATGCAGCCAATTGCCCCTAACGCATAAGATGATGCAATCGGAATATCTTTCACTTTTCTATATAAAGAAATATTTACTTTAAATATCCTGAATATTAAATATACAAAAGCTAAGAATCCAAATAGTCCAAGCGCCGCCAATATATGAATAAAATTATTGTGCAAATGTCCTTGTATCTCTTTATCGTAAGTTCGTTTATACTGCTTGTAAATACTGTTAAAGTCTATATCGCCAACTCCGAAAACAGGGTGGTCTTTAAATATCTTAATCCCGGCACGCCAAAAAGCAAACCTGTTATAATTGGCCGGCTGATATGGATCAATTACGCTTAAAATCCTGCTGCGTTTAATGTATGAAGTAAATAGCTTGTTTTGGCTTACGTAAAAGAATGTCGGAACGGATTTGAGTTCATATGTATTAGCAATGCTCAGCTTATTTGCCGTTATATTTAGTTTAACAAGCTTGCCCTGTAGGGTTAAAGCATAATAGCTGCTGTCATAGTATTTCAGTTTATACAAGTTTTCTAATTTATAGCTATCAATCTGCCTGACTTGATTATTCACGATTATTAATAGATTCAGCCCTTTGTCATCTGCCGTTATTATTTTTCCTTTATCCAAATAAGCTGCTATGCAGCCGTCTTTTGAATTTACCAATTCTTCTTTTGGTAATAAATTTTCATTCTTATACAGAACAAATTTATTTGGTTGTGAGTACATTATTGTATACTGAGAATCAACAGCTATGTTATCCGCAACAACTCTTGAATTATGGTAAATCATTCCGCCATTTTGGCTAAAAACTGTCAGTCCACTGTCTGCGTCAGCAATATATATATTATTATTTAAAAATTGGTAATTAGTTGTAAATCCAGGACTTAAATATTCTTTCTGCTGTTCATATTTACCGTTGACGTTTTTAAGCAGAAGGAATCTTGTATCCAATAGTCCTGCAAGCAATAAACTATCATTTACTTTTGCAATTGAAATAATTGGGGAAGGGAAGTCCATTTTTTTTATTGCTTTATCTTTTTCCAGAACAGTAAGGCCGTTTTCATTATCACTTATAAAGATAGTTTTACCGGCTTCCAGAAAATCGTTTGCTCTACCCGGAGTTTTTACAGAAAGCTGCAACGAAAGAGAATCCTTCGACATATTGAATATTTTTACTTCACTAACATTTTTTTCTTTGACTAACACAATGGCAAACAAAGCCAGACAAACTATAATGGTTTTCCACTTTTTTGTTAAAGTCAAGATAAGCAAGAGGCTTATTCCCGCACCCAACCAGCCTGTCCTTTTATATGTTGCAAATAACGATAAGGCAGAGACAGCAAACAATATTAAAGTTAATATCTTTACTTTCCGGGATGTCTTTTCATTTACCAGAAAAGCAAACAAAATAATTACGGCAAAGCTCATTACTTCACTGGCAGTTATTGAGAACTGCAGCATTGAAGGCCCTGTACCTAGAAGTGTATAAAGATTATTTATTAAGTATTTATATGATACATATAAATAAATTAGCATTGTACCAATTGCGCCGGCAATATATATTTTAAAATAGAGCAGTGTCCTTTTATAATCTTTGCACGCAGCTATTGTTGTATAAATAATGGGAACCAACAAAGCTCTTCTTAGAAAGAATTGAAATCCCTGAGGATGGTTTGTTGTGAATAAAAAGGAAATAAAATCCGCTGCCAAGAACCATGCTAAAGCAAATTCCAATCCGGTTTTTATAAAAGGATTTTCTTTTGTTATATAATATCTTCCAAGAATTAATAGCAGGCATCCATAATAACCGACCTGATTAATAAAAATTGAATTCGAAAAACTTAATAAAAATGTAACAAAGAAGAAGGGGATCAACTTATCAATTATTCGGGCTGTTTTATTTTCATTCATATAATGCTAATACCTAAGAAGAAATTTTGTTTTTACTTTTAAACTGCATTTCATACAGTTTATCATATAAACCATTTTTGTCTGCAATTAATTCATCATGGGTACCCATCTGCACAATAGCTCCATCGTCAATTACTAAAATTCTTGTTGCATTTCTTATTGTGCTTAATCTATGGGCTATTACAAAAGTAGTCCTGTTAACCATCAGCCGTTCAATGGCTTCCTGTACCAACAATTCGGACTCATTATCCAGAGCAGAAGTAGCTTCATCAAAAATCATTATATCAGGATTTTTAAGAATAGCCCTTGCAATTGAAATTCTTTGTCTTTGTCCGCCGGAAAGTTTTACTCCTCGCTCACCAATTATTGTGTCATAACCTTCAGGCATTTCCATAATAAAATTATGTGCATTTGCAATTTTAGAGGCTTCAATTATTCTATTAGCATCATAATGGTCCAATCCATATGCAATATTATTCTTTATGGATTCATTGAACAAAAAAGTCTCCTGAGTAACTATACCCATTAAGTTTCTTAGAAACTCAACTTTAATATTCCTTATATTTATGCCGTCAATTAAGATCTCGCCATTGGTTGGATCATAAAACCTTGGGATCAGATCAACAAGAGTAGATTTACCGCCGCCGCTTGGACCGACTAATGCAATAATTTCACCTTTACGCAATTTGAAATTTAAGTTTTTCAAAACAGGCTCTTCAGCATCTTCATATTGAAAAGTTACGTTTTTAAACTCAATCGAATTATCTAAATGATTTTTTTCAACGGCATCCGGAATATCTTTTATTGAAGGCTGGATATCCATAATTTCAAATACCCTTTCAGCCGCTGCCGAAGTCTCTTGTATCCTATTATTCACACCGCTCAATTCTTTTATAGGCGGCATAAGCTGGAAAATAGCAAACAAAAATCCCAGGAACTGGCTGGCCGTAAGAGAATGGTTTACAAGGACTAAAATACCTCCGTAGTATATTATAACCACACCTACCATTACACTTAATATTTCAGTTATGGGAGAAGCAGCATTCCTAATTCTTGTTATTTTTAATAGAAGTTTAAAGTATTTTCCGGTTTCAGCAATAAATTTATTATTTTCATATTGCTCCATTGTAAATGCTTTTACAATTTTAACACCGGAAATTGTCTCCTGCAAAATGCTTGTAATATCTGCCATTTTTGCCTGAATGAGGGTACTGTGCTTTCTAAGCTGCAATCCCACATAAGAAATAATGCCCATAGCAAAGGGGAGAACGATAAAGGAAAGTAGTGTAAGCTGCCATGAAATGCTTAGTGCTATTCCCAGAAACACAATTATTGATAACGGTTCTCTGATCATATTTAAAAAAGTTGCCGATACACTACCCTGCACGGTATTTACATCATTTGTAATTCTGGATATTAAATTGCCCACTCTTTCTTTCTTGAAGAAACTCATTGGCAGCTTATGCAAATGTTCATAAGCTCTGTTTCTTAAATCCTTTATTGTCCCCTGCTCAACAACAGCCAGAAAATATGCCTGTAAATACCCAAATATATTTTTAAGTATGAAAGCAATTAGGACCAATAAACAAATTTTAATCAATGCGTCAGATTTTGAGCCGCTAAATACAAAACTATTAAACCATTGCACAAAGTTTTCCTTGATATTCGTTACCCAACTTGGCAGAAAACTTGATGTGGAAGAAACATTGCTGGTAACAGTAGGTGCTTGTTTGGATTCTTGGAATAATGTCTCTAACAGTGGGATGGTAAGGTAAACGGATAACCCGTTGAGCAAAGCAAAAAGTATTGTACAAATTATTGAAAGAAGAAGGTGTTTCCAATATGGTTTAACAAAATTTAATATTCTTAAGTAAGTATTCAATTTTTTTATTTTTCTAAAGTTAATATATTATTAGCTACAGTAAAAACCCTGTCACCTTCAATCTTCTGCATACAGACTGCCGGTCTGTTTACCGAACAATAGTTCCACAAATCAGGTTTAGGATCTTTAAATTTACAAGGGATACATTCCAATTCATTTTCTGCAGAAATAACTGCACTATTTAAGTCATAGGGCCCGGTATCGTTTGGGTCTGCATATCCCATTAACATTACTACAGGAATACCTAATGAATTTGCAATGTGCAAAGTTCCGGTATCAGGACCAACAACCAGCTTCATAAAAGATAACAGTCCAAATAAGGTTCTAATATTAGTTTTGCCGGCTAATGAAATAATATTTGGATTAAGGTCAGTAATATTTTTTATAATGCCAGAATCCTGTTCCACTCCGGTAACAACTATTTTGGCATTAAACCGTTCTATTAATTTATTAGCCAAAGTAGAATATCCATCGGCGGTCCACTCTCTTACAGAATTTTTTTCACTGCATCCGGGATGAAAACAAACTAAAAAATCCTTTTTATCCAGACCTATATTAGTAAGAATTTTTTCGGCTTCTTTCAACTCACTATTTGAAACATACAATTTAGGGGGTAAATAAGAATATTCCTCATTTGTAAGGGCTAATATAGTAGAAAGTTCAGCTTTTACAGCATGCCCGTCTCTTTTAACGGCCAAATCGAGCAAAAAGCCAAGCTGATTTTGAAATCCGACAGAAAATCGTCCTCCCACTATTTTACTCATTATTGTATAATGAGTATTAACTTCCTGAACGAAGACAAGATGGTAATGCAGTTTTCTTAAAGAAAAGAAAAATTTAGCATCTTCCAAAATTGAACGGTTTTTGCCCAACGTATAAATATTATTAACACCGGGAAAGTTTTTTAATACTTCCTTAGCAGAGTCACTCAAAACTAAATCAATTTTCGCATTTGGGAATGATTCGACTGCTTTTGCAATCATTGAAGCAATAAAAACTACGTCCCCAAGCAGCCCATTCCGGATAATTAAGATTCTTAAAGTAGGTTCACACGCACTTATATCGGACAGTTCTTTATAAATATTCTTTCTCTTTTTTACCACAAATCTATACTCTAAACAAGCCCTTCTTTAATTGCATAATTAACCAATTCTGCTGTGTTTTTTAGCTTAAGCTTTTTCATCAAATTTTTTCTATGTTTTCCAACCGTAAAATAACTAATAAAGAGTTTTTCTGCAATTTCATGACTTGTTAATCCTTTTGAGATTAATACTAAAATTTCCTTCTCTCTTCCGGTCAGAAGGGAAGAGTTTGATACTTCACCAGTTGTTTTCTGTGCTTTTGTAAGATAATTTTGAATAATAATATTAGAAATATAGGGAGGGAAATACTCTTCTCCGTGTGCTATAGTCTTAATCGCTTTTAAAAGTTCATCCATATCGGAATTCTTAGAGATGTACCCGTTTATTCCCACAGATAATGCATCAAAGATGTAGTTTTCATTATCATGCATTGTCAGCATAAGAATTTTAATATTTGGCAGTTCTGCTTTAACTAATTTTGCAGCTTCAATACCGTTCATTTTTGGCATATTTATATCTAATATCAAAATGTCGGGATTCAAACACTTAGCCAAAGGAAGGACATTCTCCCCATCTTCAGCTTCTCCTACCACCACTAAATCCGGATCTGTATTGATTACTACTTTTAGTCCATCCCGAAGGACAGCATGATCATCTGCAAGAAATACTCTTATTTTATCCATTAATTCTCCAGTGGAATTTCTAAAATTATTTTCGTCCCATTTCCCGGGGAAGACTCTATATACAAATTTGCCCCAATAGCATTAGCTCTTTCAAACATGCCGGCAAGGCCATATGAATAATTCATATAGTTCTTTTGATTACTATTAACAACAAAACCGATACCATCATCTTCAACTATTATATTAAAAATATTATTTAACTTTGCCGCTACTATACTTACATTTTTTGCATTACTATGTTTAGCAGAATTATTTAATGCTTCCTGCACAATTCTGTAAATATTTATTTCTACATCTTTCTCAAGCGAGATTTTCTCAATACTATTTTTAAATGAATACTTAGCTTTAGAGCTGTCTGCTGCAATTTCCAGAAGTTTACCTATAGCCGCCAAGATACCATAATTTTCAAGCATTGAAGGGTGAAGCTGATTTATTATATTTCTTAACTCTTTATTTACGTTAAAGAGCAAGTCTTTAATCCCTGAGAATTGTACATTATCGGTGTTAGACACTTTTTCATAAGCTTCGAGATTATATTTAATTGCAAAAAGCATTTGGCCTATGCTATCATGCAGTTCCTGAGAAATCCTTTTTCTCTCTGCTTCGAAAGTTTCAAGGATTATAGAAGTACGCTTATTTATATTGGCAATGGTTTTGTTCGTCTCGTCCAAAAGCATCTTACTTGTTGCGTTTTCTATAAAATTAACTACTGAATATACTTCATTTTGTTCATCGGTTAAAGAATAGTAGCGGTATATAAGAATAACGCCGTTATTCTCTAAATCATCGCTCTTATAATTTTTAGGATCCAAATAAATAGGCTTAGTTTCAAACTGTCCGCCTTCTTTATAAAGTTTATTTACCTGGTCAAGATAGTTATAACGGCTTAATATATTATCATCAAAAATATTGTTAGGATTATTAAATGTTTCAAGATCCAAATTCACTATGTTTTCAAAGGCTTTATTTCTAAAAACGATATTTCCTGATTCATTAAAAATCCTTATCCCAAAAGGAGACTGGCCTATAAGTGCGTTTAATTCATTTGTCTTTATTGTAACTTCGGTCTGTAGTTCACGATTGGACTTTTTAATAATGCTTTCAGCATGTTTCCTTATAGTAATATCTCTGATAATTAATGTCTGCTTAATTTCCGAATTTATTTCCCATTTTGCAAAAGATACTTCAACGGGAAAAGCAGACCCTCCCTTTTTTATAGCTGTAAACTCTTTTATATTTGCCAGGCTAAGGTTATTATTAGTCTTAACAAAACTTGAATTCATTGCAGAAAATCCCGGAATTAAATGAGATATATGAATATTTTCAAGTTCTTTTTCACTATAGTCGAATAAATCTTCTGCTTTGTTATTAAATGAAGAAACTACTCCATGGCTATTTAAAGTTACAATAGCATCTGTAGCAGTCAGAAAAAGAGTCCTATAATTTAGCTCACTCTCTTTAAGTTTAGCTTCCATCTTAAACTTATAAAGAGCTATTTCAATGTTATCTTTTAAGTCACGAATTTCAAAGGGTTTTAAAATATACCCGTATGGCTCACTTACTTTAGCTCTGTTAAGTGTATTCTCATCATTATGAGCCGTTAAAAACAAAACCGGTATATTATATTTATTCCTTACTATCTTTGCAGCTTCAATACCATCTATATCACCTTTCAGCACAATATCCATCAGGATGATATTCGGTCTAAAATCCTCCAGCTTTTGAAAACACATTTTTGCTGAATTTGCAGTTTGAGTAACTACATAACCCAGGTTAATTAGTCTGCGCTTTAAATCCAATGCAACAATAGACTCATCTTCAACTATCATTACATCAGTTTTGGTGCCTTTATCTTCATTCATCTTACTTACCCAAACAAAATTAAAACTTAAATTAAAAACATTATTTACTCAGAGTGAAAGTAATAATAAACTCCGTTCCATTTCCCCTGACTAATTTAATCTCACCTTCCAACTGGCAAGACAAATCATAAACCAATTGCAAGCCAAGAGAAGTAGTATTTCCAAAATCAATATGCTCTGGAATACCAGCTCCATCATCCGCTATTATTAATGTACAAAGCTGCCCGCTCACTTTAAAAGAAACATTAAGATTCATTGGCTTTTCATCTACAATTGCATACTTCAAAGAATTTGAGACAAGCTCGTTGATAATTAGTCCGCAAGGAATTGCATAATCAACAGGCAAATATACTTTATCTAATTGGAGATTTAATTGAACAAAACGTGCCTTGTCTCTATATGTCCTTAATAAATAATTTGTTAACTCTGAAATATATTCACTATAATCTATTTGTGCAAGATTCTCGGACTGATATAATCTTTCGTGAATTAACGCCATTGTTTTTATTCTGTGTGTACTCTCTTCAAACAATTCCTTAGTACGTGTATCTTTAATATAATCAGACTGCAGACTTAGTAAACTTGAAATAACCTGAAGATTGTTTTTCACTCTGTGATGAATTTCTTTTAGCAGCGTCTCTTTTTCTTTTAAAGATAGTTTCAAAGATTCATTTACTCGAACAAGTTCAGTAATGTCTTCTTTAATTGCCAGAAAGTGCGTTATCTCTCCAGCATCATTTTTAATAGGAGAAATTAAAGCATGTACCCAATACAGCTCACCTGATTTTTTTCTATTCCTGAATTCCCCCTGCCATACATCGCCCCGCAAAATTGTATCCCATAATTCTTTATACCATTCCTTCGAATGATATTCAGACTTTAGGATATTCTGATTCTTCCCAATAATTTCTTCACTTTTATATCCGGTTATTTCAGTAAACCTTGGATTAACGTATTCAACATTACCTTTAGTATCTGTAATCACTATGGATGTAGGACTTTGTTCAACCGCAGCTGAAAGCCTCTTAATTCTGGCATCTATGCTCTTCTTAGTTGTCAAATCCGTTATAAATGCAAAATAGTATAATGGGAAATTGTGTTTGTCCCTGATCAGACCTATTTCAATATTTATAGGAAATTTATTATTATTATAATCCTTCGCCTCAATTTCACCTTCCCAAAAGCTTCCTTCTTTTACTTTTTCCCGAACACCCTGTATAATTTTCTTTCGAGAATCTGCCGGAAAAATATCTGAATACTTAAAATCTCTTTTAACTTTATTATAAGCTTTGAACATATCAGAAAAGGCTTTATTATAATAATTCAACCTGCCTTTTGAATTGACAACTAAAACAGCTTCATTAGTTATTTCAATGATTTTTTTAAAAAGTCTTAGTTGGTGCTCAGATTCTTTTTTTTGGGTAACGTCTTTTATAAGGAAAAGAGCAGCTTGTCTTTTCTGTATTTCAATTTTTTTTATTATTATTTCTGCCAGGAATGTAGAGTTATCTTTCCTGATCATCGTATCTTCAATCCTGCATTCCTCAAGTTCATTAAGCTTGTCCAAAATTCCTTCTAAATTAAATACCGCAAGTTTGGCAGTACCAATATATAGAAACTCTTCTTTAGAATATTGGAATATCTTAGAAGCAACACCATTTACCAGAAAGAATCCGGGACTACTCTCTCCCGTTCTCAGATATTTTAATAGTATGGCATCATCGCTTGACTCAACCAATGTCTTAAATTTATTTTCGCTCTCGATTAGTATGGCTTCATTTTCTTTCTGGCTTGTAATATCAATCATGACACCAATGAACTCAACAGGCTGACCATCCTTACGGACAATTTTCACATTATCTCTTATCCATATTACTTTGCCGTTTCTTGTATACATCCTATATTCAAATTCATGCGAAACAGCTTCGTTTCTATAAAATTCTTTAAATACTTTAAGAGTTGAGTCCCTGTCATCAGTATGGATATGATTTTCCCAGAAATTAGGAATTTTTATCCATTCATCTATTGAATAACCCGTAATTTTTTCAACAGGCTTACTAATATATCTTATATAAGGAGAATTAGCTTCATGCCTCCAAACAATTGCGTCTATTACATCTATCAGTTGGCTATATTCTTCTTTAATTCTGTTTAGCGTCTCCTTTGTTTTTATCTCTTTCGTAATTTCTTCACAAATAAAAACAATTGAAGTTATCCCCCCTTTACTATCAGAAATAAAATTACAGAAATTCTTCAGCCATACAAATTCACCATTCTTATTCAAAAATCTAAATTGGGAACCATAGCTTGTTTTCGTATTAAGGGCTTTAAGTAATGCAGTTTGTAAATCATTAATTTCACTCACATGGGAAAATTCAAGAATATTTTTCCCTATCATTTCACTTTCTTTAAAGCCAAGTATTTTTTCAATTGAATTAGATACGGCTGTTATACAAAATTTTGCATCTGTAATGCACACTAAGTCATTAGTGTTTTTATAGACACTATCATATACAAGAAGCTCTTTCTCATATTTTAATTCCTGTAAATGGGCATAAAACCGTTCTATCCATGATGCAGCTATGTCTGCTGCCGAACTTAAAAAGTTCTGTTCATCATTTGTCCATTCCACATGTTCAAAAATTGAAGAACAAGTTATCAGCCCCTTAACATTGCCCTGTATAAAAATTGGAGAATCTATCTCCGATTTAACAAAGTCTGGGATTCCTCGATTTTCTATTAACTTTGATAAAATAGCATCGTTATTAACATTATATACATAGTGTAACTTCTTTTCACCCAAATTATTTATAAACTCTTCATATAAATCGAGCGGGTAAAGAATGTTTTTAGTATGTATATTTTCAGCTCGCTGATAGAAGTCCAAACATTTAAGTACTGCATTATCATTGTCTATTATCCAAATACCGACACAATCCGCATGTATTTGTTCAGCAATTAATAAAGTAATTTGCTCAAGAATGGTCTCTAAAGGAATTTCTTTATATAATTGAGTTTTGCTTAAACCCAATAGTATATCCCGATAATGCACTGTCCTCTGTTCCGCTTCTTTGCTGCGTATATACTTTTCAAAAAGTATTACAGTAGGAATTGCATTAAAAAATCTTTCATCATTAATAAAGGCAACTAAATTATTTTTATTGTATTTTTTTAGATATGATGATGTAAGTTCTTTATCTGTAATTAATAAAAAGCCTGTATGTGGTAATATATCCCTTTCTGTTTGGGTTATAAGGTCATCAAACGTAATGACTTCCTGATCATAGTTAAAAATTACTAAAGATGGTTTGAACCCGTGAATAGTCTGCTTTAAAGCATTAATATCCATAACACTTTTATAAACAAAGCTTAAGCCCTCTGTTAAGAATAGATTGTTATAACTTTGTATTCTTTCATCACTTATAAAAGCGTATAAAATGTTCAATTATTAGCCCTTCTCTTGTTTAATAATTGTCAACTTAAAATCTAAACTTTAGTATTTTATCAAAAAAATAATCGTTTCAATATAAGGAATTTTTTGTATTTTATCACTATGTATATTATCCCCATTAGTAATCCAGAGTCCTCCAACGTATTACTTTATAATATTTTACATCCACTTCGTTTCCATATTTCTATTAGGTTTTTTATTATGCAAGTAATATATTTACATTGCTCCAAATTTTTAAATAATGCAAAGGCACAGAGATGAAACATATAGTTACTATTATTCTATTATCTATAATGCCCTTATTTGCTCAGTCATTTCATACAATAAATATTGACGGGGTAAACGATTTCGATTTGACAAATGAAAAATTGCAGACCACCAGTGCTAATATTTCCTCTTATGTAACTTGGGATAAAGATTACATATACATAGGATATTCAGGAAATACCAACAGCGGCACCCTTACCGATGGAAACAGAGTAATACATATCTATATTGATTCCGATCCAATGAAAGATCCTACACAGGGCGCCGGCACAAGGTATGGTGAAGCCTGGATAAATCAGCCATATTTGCCCTTTACAGCAAATTATCATTATGCTTTCAAAACAATCGATAATTCCGAATATAAAGCAGAATATGTTAGTGGTAATTGGACGCCAAGTTCTTTTTCCACAACAAACTGGAAAGGTACCGGATACTGGGAACTTCGCATTAAAAAAAGTGATTTGGGAAATCCGTCTCAAATTTATTTAGCCGCCTATATTGAAGAAGATTGGACCGGAGGTTATATAGATGGAGGTATTCCGTCCAATTTATTTACTCCCGGCAATACCGGTGGTTACATCAGCTTCAACAATCACTGGCTGAATTATTATTTTATTGACCAGATTAAAAGTAATGCTGCTTTCCATAAAGACAATTACCAATGGTTTGTCAGGTTAAATGCAAGCTCAACTAATTTACAAGATACAACTACTTATGCCGGATTTGCTGTTAATGCTTCTGACAGTCTGGACTCAGGAATAGATTTACCAAATCCGCCTGTACCCCCTTCTAACTATTTAGATGTTTATTTCCCTCACTCTAATTGGGCTTCCGTTCTGGGCCCAAATTACTGTAGAGATGTTAAGAAATTTATTGACTTAAGCTCAGCTTCTACAAAATGGGGTTTCTCAGTTAATACCGATAAAAATAATACAAGTATAACTCTAAAGCTTGACCAATACACCTATCTGCCCGCCGGTTATTCTATGTTTTTATATGACTATGCAAAAGACTCCCTTCATAATGTAAGAACAAAGGGCGACTACGTTTATAACTCAGGCACCGGTGGGATAAAGAATTTTGATTTACTAATTGGTAATATAACCTCTTCAGCTTCTATTTTTGTTACACCGGATACTCTTAATTTCGGCAGTATTGGGACAGGCAGCTCTAAATTGCTGAATCTTCAAATTAAAAACATTGGAGATTCAACATTATTGATTAGCAATATTGTATCCGGCAATTCTGCATTCACTTTTACCGGGGGAACTGCTCATTCTATAAAGAAAGACAGCATTCTATTTCTACCTGTCACTTTTAGACCTACAGCAGCCACTTCATATAATGGGACTTTAACAATATCCAGTAATGACACAAGACATAGTAGTTATGTGGTTACATTAAAAGGTACGGGGTTAAATAAATTTCCGCGAATTGCCTTAAGCACTACAACATTAAATTTTGGAAGTACTTTTATAGATAGAGATTCAACTCTAAAATTGAAAATATATAATACCGGCGATACTACCCTCTCTATTACTAATATAACTTCCGGTAATACGGTATTTAAAATAAACGGCTCTACAAGCAGAACTATACTTAAAAATGACAGTTCCGAAGTATCGGTAACTTTCAGACCCAAATCTGCAATAGATTATTCAACCGGTATCCACTTCCTTAGTAATGACCCTATACATCCTGACACTTTAACAAATGTTACCGGCACCGGTATTTCAGCTTCATTTATAAAGAAATTCATTCCAGGCTGGTCTCTTATGTCAATCCCCGTTACTCCGGCAAATGCTTCACCGGGAAGTATAATTGGTGACGATATTACAAGTTTTTATACCTTCTCATATTCCGGTAATTCAGGCTACTATACTGCTGATTCACTTTATACCGGACGTGGCTACTGGCTGGGGATAGAAGATACGGCTAACATTGATATAACCGGTATCCCTACAACCTCTAACTTCAACTCCAAGCTTACACCCGGATGGAATATTATCTCTACTCCTTTTATCCGGTTATATGGGATTAACAATATTTATTTCAAACGTGGTGCTAAAGTTGTAAATGCCGATTCTGCCTCTTCTCTGGGTTGGATACAGAAACAATTTACCGGTTACAATCCGGTTTCAAAATCTTATTTTGCTGAAGATACACTTGCACAGTGGTCAGGCTATTGGTTGCCGGTTTTAACCGACAGTGTTGAAATGAATTTTTATTATGATTCCACTTTCGGTGGTCCGTTAAAAATTAATGATATTAAAACTAATAGTATCACAAATTGGCTGGTAAACATTTCCTCTTCAATTGACAACAGCTCGGACAATCTTCTCCAATTCGGGATTAACTCAAATGCTGCTGATGGATTTGATTCTAAATATGACCTGGCAAAAGCACCTATTTCACCATCTCCAGATGCATTTGAAACTTATTTTATGCACAATGATTGGAACAGCTTATTTACTAAATATCAAAGAGATGTAAAACATTCCTTTGAATACCCTCAGGTAGGAAAATCATGGCAATTCAGAATGTATGCAAAAAAAGCCGGAAATCTTACACTATCCTGGGAAAATATAGCCTCAGAAATACCTGAAGAAATAAAGAGTAAATATAATTTTATTCTTACAGGCCCATCTGTACCTAATTCAATAAATATGCTAACAACCACTTCTTATTCTATGCAAGTTTCTGCCAACAGCGAGTATATTTTTAATATCAACTCTGTGGCAACATCTGTAGAAGAAAATGGTAATAAGATATATTCATTTGAATTGATGCAGAACTATCCCAATCCGTTTAATCCTTCTACTTCCATAAGTTATTCCTTGCCAAAAGATGGAATGGTAAAATTAGAAGTATTTAATATGCTGGGACAAAAAGTAGCAACTTTAGTTCAGGATTATCAGAGAGAGGGTATGCACGAAGTTAAATTTGATGCTTCTCAACTTTCAAGCGGTGCATATTATTACAGAATAACAACAAACAGTAATTCGCTTACACGCAAAATGATTTTGATGAAGTAAGTAATAATTCCTATCTGAATAAAATTAAAAAGGGAGACAGTAACACTGTCTCCCTTTTTTTATAATTCCGCTTAATCGGCTTTAGCAATCCTTTTATTTCCTAACTGCCTGTTTCCGGTAATAATTTCTTAAAATATCAAGAATATCTTTGGCCGCCTGATAATTCTTTCTGTTGATTGCCAATCCTGATTTAAGGACATTTGGCAGATAAATAAATTCTTTGTTAAAACCTTCATTACGAACAATCATTTCGTTCAGACTTTTAAATGACGAATCCGGCAGCAAAATAATATCAGGTGAAATTTGGCTGATAATATCAAAAGAAAAGCCATTTTTTGCAATTTCCGTATTATTACAACCGGAAAGATCTATTAGATTTAATTTCTTTCCCGGAAGACTAAACCCTGCTAATAAAACGGCCGCTTTACTGTTCCCGGGAAGAGTATTAATAATATCGGTTAATAATTCACTTCTTACATTGTCCGGCAGGGGAGGGTACTTTTTCCATAACGATACTTGTTGTGTGCTATCTCCTTTTCCCTGTGAATACCTGGAATCATAATAATTCTCTAACCCAAAATTTATAACACAAAACAGAAGGATAAATAAACCTGCATAAATTGTCCTGCCCTTAAATAAAATCATTAATACGTCTTTGTTAATGATAAATGAGTCAGTGAACTTACTTAAGGTATAAAAGCTTAATATTACCAGCGGAAACAGAAGCGGATAGAAATATCTTGCATTGGCAGCCTCAGAATGGTCTGCAAACATCAATATAATTATAAGAGAAAGTAATGGCAGTAAGTACAGTATTACCGTTTTAACTGCTGATTTTGTAACAGTAAAAATTAGCACCAAAACATATGGGGAAGCATATAAAAGAAATAACTTTAAATTATAAATAGAACTTTGCTTTCCCGTTGGAAAATAATTAAGAAAGCCGATTTTCTTTGCATAGAAGGGAAGAGGGAGAAACGAGTTAAATACAAAATATTTAACTGCCGCATCCGTTATTACAATTATTACAAGCAGACTAAGCAACACCTTCTTATTATTAGGAGTAAAACCCCGAAGAAAAACAAACAAGAAGGCAAAGATGCTTATAAAAAATAAATTTTCAATCCTTGCATTATAACACAACCAGAAGGAAACGCAGTACAGCACAACATTTAGCAAACGGAATTCCTTCTCAAGCCGATATAATAATGCGATAGTGAGAATAATTAAGGCAATAGAAAGACAAGTGTCTTCACCAGCCAAAACAAATTTAATAAATGGAGTGAAAAATATTATCCAGGTTACTGCAAATGACCCAAAGACACACATTTCAAATTTTTTCAGATCGACCCTATCAAATAATAGAAGGTAAAGACCTAAGAGAGATGCTCCTGCAAATAATGCAGCAGAAAAGACCAATATATAAGCCCCTAAAGTCGATTTGAATATCGATTTTAGTATTACAATTATAAAAGTATTCAAGACACCGGCTGTACCATAAGTATAAATTCTATCTGCATTATAAGAATATCCGCAGCCTGAAATAATATTATACGCATATCTTAAATATGTATAACCGCTGTTATGAATAATTATATCTGAGTTAAACAGTTTGAATAAGAAATATAAAACCGAGCAGAGTACCGGCAGCACTACTGCTGCCGTTTGAGTTTTTATCTTCACTAAAATTCCTTAAAAAATACGCCCCAAAATTAATGGAGATAATAAGACATAACAAGTTGAAAATTTACATAAAATAGAATTATTTTAATAAATGCTCCTCTTAGTACTTAGATTTTTCTGTTAAAATACCTTACTAAATCTTTTTCTAAACTTTCCTGCGGAGTTTCTATAATACGTCCCATTTCATAGCCGTCTTTATATACAATTACAGTAGGGATTTTTTCTATATCCAGATTTTTCACTTTACCATTATGGTCATCTTTTTTTCTGTCAACATTAATAATAGTCAGCTTAGTTAACGGAAAATCAATATGATTCAATATTTTCATTAAGCGAGGGACTTCCCGCCTGCTGTCTGAGCACCAGGTACCCATAACAATTTTAACTTCAATTAAAGAAAAATCATTTCCTAAAGATGTAAGAGCTGACGAGTCAATGGAATAATTGTCATATTCAGAATTATACCACTCTGCAAATGCAGTATCTTTAAAAGCTTCCAATGAAGTTGGCCCAATAAGCATGGCCTTATTAGTGGTTGTATCAATTATACACTTATTCATATCCTGAGCAATTATGGTTAGAGGAAAAAGGAACAGAAAAAAAATTATAACTTTCATTATTACTCCTTATGTCTTTGATTGTTTTTCCTTAAATCAATCCCCCACATTAATTTCGTTCTGAGAGTATTGAAATAATCCGATGTAGATGTCATCGCAATAATAGCCGGTTTGTCGGCTTTCCCTATTTCGATAGTTAATGGAGGCTTAAAAGAAAATACTCTTTGTCCGTCGCAATTGATTTGAATTTCTTTATGCAAAGAATTTGCCATAATTTTAATTCTGGCATCTCCCGGCAAAACAAGGGGCCTTATGTTTAAGCTATGAGGGCATATTGGGGAAAGTGTAATTACATCTGTTTTGGGGCTTACTATAGGACCACCTGTTGAAAGTGAATATCCGGTTGTCCCTGTAGGTGTCGCTACTATTAAACCATCGGCTGAATATGTGGTTACAAACTCCTCATTCACATATACCGATAAGTCTATCATTTTAGGCCAGCCGCCTTTATCAAACACCAAGTCATTTAAGGCGGAAAGTTTTTCAATATTATGGCCGACGCATTTACCCGTTAAAAGCATACGCTCTTCATATTTTAATGACCCGTTCTTTATTTCATTTATTAACAGGTCAATTTGGTCCATACCAATTTCCGCAAGGAAGCCAAGCTTTCCTAAATTTATACCTAAAACGGGTTTGTTATAAAACGCAGCTTTAAACGAAGTTGCAAGCATTGTCCCATCGCCGCCAAGAGATATAAGCAAATCGCTCCGCTTGTATATCTTATCGCTTTCGCAAATATTTATTCTTTTTACGGCAATCTTTTTTCCAGCCAAACTAATGGCGGCAGTATCAGTTATAAGAAAATCTAAACCATTCTCTTCAAATTTCTTAATTATTTGCGTTGCATGATCAAGAATATTTTCTTTTGAAAGATTTACTATTATTCCTAATTTCATAATATTCTAATTTTTAGATAATAATTCCAAGTAAGTAATTTTTAATTCTGAAAGTACATTATCCAAAAAGGCAGCTTCATTGTTTGTTAAATTACCTTTGGTTTTAACTTTAAGCATATCAAGAGAGTCAATAATCAGTTTTCCCATTTCTAAGTTGACCTCAGTTTTATTGGTAACAGGGTTGACTGTTTTTCCTAACGCAAACTGAGCTATCTGTTGATTCTGCATTATTAGCTGCATAAAAAGAAGTTCATTATTCTGAGGGCTATCCATTTACCTTATCCTTATTTTTTTAATTCCCATAATTTACAGTATTTTGTAAAAACATAAAAAGACGAAAATGATGCCAAAATAAAACCCTGTAAACCATCAAGAAATCCGGCTTTAATAAAATACATTTTCACAAAAAGCCATAAAGGTCTTATTATAATATCCGACAATTTAAACACTTTCTTCTTGCTTAAAAGCTCATTTGCCGCAAGTGATGTATAATTATTAAGTTTTTTCAGGTAATGTTTTATATTCGGATCTGTATAATGTTCAATATCATTTGTAAAATATCCCTGCCTGCCTGTATATGAAAGATACTCGTGAACATCGCTTTCACTAAAACGAACACGGGTCTTATCAAACAGTCTCTCAACTCTTCCGGGATACCAGCCGCCATGCAATATCCAACGGCCCAAGAATTCTGCTTTCCGAGGAAAAGAATACACTTCATTATCAGGTGTTTTGTCTTTAAATTGTTTAATTTCCTCAATTAAATTTTTGCTTAGGCATTCGTCCGCGTCAATCCATAAGACCCAATTATTAGTAGTCAATGTTACTGCATATTGCTTGGTTTTAGCATAACCCATCCACTCGACAGTTTCGCATTTTACTTTTTCATAAGAGTTTGCAATTTCCAGCGTTCTGTCTGTACTTTCATTCCCGACAAGTACAACAATCTCATCCACACACTCCAACTGGCTTTCAATGCAGCGTGCAATGTTTAACTCTTCATTTTTTGCAATTATAATAGATGATATTTTCATTTGTCCGGCAGAAAATTGTCAATAGCTTTTTTAACTTCTTCAGGACTGATTTGGTCAATATTCAATTCTGAATCATACCTAAATGTATCATTATTTATAAACTCTTCAAAATTTTCTTTAATTATTTTTGGATATACATATAAACCTTTATTATAGACCTTTTCCGGATAAGGAGAAAACCGCCCTAAATGCTTACCTCTATTTATACAAACAAATGGTGTCTTTACGGCAGCCGCAAAATGAACGGCCGAAGTCTCGTTCGCTATTAATAGTTTCGCTTTCGCTATCAGGTAAATAAGCTCTATTAAAGAAGTTTTTCCTGTATAATCCAGAACCATATCAGAACCTGATATACTAATAATTTTAGCGGCATCCTTCCTTTCACAGTCCCCGCCGGCAATAACAACAGGAAGCTTATACTTTTTAACTAAATAATTACAGAGCTCTGCAAAGTAATTTACATTCCATCTCCTGTCAATATCCTGAGCACCAATAAATGCAACAACATATCTGTCAAAAGGCAGTTTCAAGTCTGTTTTTTTAATTACAATAGAAGGGGTCTTTATTGCAATTCGCTCTTCCAGCACTCCTTCAAAGAACTCTATATTCCGGAAAAACTCAAACAAATTTTCATTAACCGCAGGTATTACTCTATTATAAATTGATTTCCCGAACAGGCCCAGCTTCCATTTAAGATGCTTATCTTCAGCTCCGGAACTGCCAATTTTTATAGGTGCTATTGCTGCTTTTGCGAGCATATCTCCATACAAAATTTCCCTTGTATATGTGGGATTAATAATTGTTTCACTTCCGGTTTTTTTAACCTGCTTAAGAATTTTAAATTTATAAATAGGATTTGAATAAAACTTTTTTCTATTTATCCAAATAAACCTGTCTATAAATTCTGTATCTAATTTCTCTGCTATATCCCGATAAACTATGTTACCACATAAAGTAATAGAATAATTTTTAAACTTCTCGCTCTTTTTTAATACTTCTAAGAAATTCCTGAAAAGGATATAGTCGCCTATTGAATCCAGCCTGATCACCATTAATGTATTTTTGAGAATTTTAACCGGATACAATTTTAAAATCAGCAACAACAGAATAGATATAAAATAGACAATTAAATTTTGTAACTTTATTACGTACTTCATCTATTTACCCCATATCCCGTTATCTGTTTTACTGATAATCTTGAAATATTGAATCGGGTTAAAAAAGGAACCGATAAGCATTGTAATGCACGTCCCCACCATAACACCGGCAGGTCCGATATTTAATATTTTACCCATGGTAATTGAGAGAGGAATATTTATAATTCCCTGCACTATGGCATAGTAAAACTGGATTTTTATTTTTCCTGTACCATTTATAAAATAGACAAATATATTATTCCAGTTGGAAATGGTGATAAAAACGCCCATAATCAATGATAATGCAAATGGAATTTGAATACTTCCACCTACCCAAATTCTATATATGTAATTTGAAAATACTAACAAAATGCCCGTAATAAAAGTAAAACCAATCCATAGATAAAATAAATACCTTGTAGTCTTTCTTATCCAAGCAAAATCACTTTTCACGTAAGCTTCAGTATAGGCAGTCCAAAATGGATTAAGTATAATGCTGAAAACCATTGTCACCAGGAAAAATAGTTTATATGCAATGTTATAAGTAGTTACTTCATTAGGCCCATACAATTGTGTTATTATCAGATTATTAGTTGCAAATACAATCAATCCCGTTACTTGTATTACAAAGAATTGGATTCCTAACGAAAATAGTTCTTTTGCATATTTGAATTGAACATATCTAAATCCGGGAGCAAAATTTTTAAAACTCCTGTTAAAAAGAAAAATTGAGCCCAGCAAATAAACAAGAGCCGGTATTAAACCCGACCCGGTACCCAGCAAAAACAAAGAACCCTTAGTTGAATATTTAAGTATAAAAATATATCCTAATGTAAGGAGATTGGCAAAAAAAGTTAAAACGCCGTTTATCCCCGGCTTTTGGTCTGCTGCTGTTATTGAATATATAAGTTTTAATACTATCTGAATGGAAAAGAAAATGAAAACAAAAAGCACTAAGAAATAAATTTGTTCATTTAAGGAGGCCGGTGACTGCAAGATCATTTCCCATTTAATAAACCTGTAAATTGCAGCAAAAATAATCCACAAGGCCACTGCGGCAATTGTAAAGATTGCATAAGCAGTACTGACAAATATTTTCGCTTTAGAATAATCATCTTTTGCAAGCGCCTCTGCCAGTTTATTCCGCAATCCATTTCCTATCCCTAAATCAAGAAAGCTGAGCCAGCCAATGATAGAACTTAAAGTCAGCCAAATACCATATTCCGTTTTGCCCAAATATCCCAGGGTTAAGGGAACAATTGCAAGGTTAAAAACAAAATTAAAGCCCTGAAAAAAGAATAGTACAATAATGTTTTTTAATGCCTTGGATGATCTTGAGTTATTTTTAAGACTAAAAATATTTTTTATTTCGGTTAGCGAAAAGCTCATTTAATTATTTTTTCCATTTCAGATTGCGCCATTTAGCAATTATTTTATCCATTTTTATTGATGTCAAAAACTCCTTAACTTTTGTTCTGAACAATCTTGCATAATAAAATTTGGAGCTGCCAAATCCCCAAAGTCCATTTTTTATTAACGCTTTTTTCAACTCGGCTATACTCCCAAATTCATTCTTCCATGAAGCGCCGCCGGCCTCCATTAAAACAAGAGGCTCATTTTGGTAATAACAGCAGTAGTTTTTTAAAGGTTTATATTTTTTTGCAAGCCGGCAATATAGCTCAAAATCCATAGAATATTTAAAATCAGTATCAAATAATCCTATTTCAGTATAGACTTCCCTTTTTAGAAACATTGTCGGATGGTTAAATAACACCCCCTCAATTGCATTATAGGGCAATGGGTTTCTTACGTTTGAGCCGTATTTTTCGTCTTTAAAAAAAATATCGCCGTGAACTATTAAGCTCTTTGGGTTTCTGCGAAACAAATTTACTACGGTATCAAAAACTGCATCGCCAATATAAGAGTCATCACTATTTAAAATAGTAATAATATTACCAGAAGCGGCATTAATACCTTTATTAAAGGCATCAGAAATCCCGGTATCTTCACCGGAAAAAATTTTTAATTTATTTTCCAAACCTGCCCCTCTATACAAGTCTGTAACAATCTGTAATGTACTGTCAGAGCTTCGTTTATCTATGATAATATGCTCAAAATTGGAATAATTTTGAGAAATTATTGACAAAACGTTCTTTCTTATTACATTTGCAGAGTTAAATGCAGGTGTAATTACGGAAATTTTCATTTATAAATAGAATTATTAATATTAATAGTGTAAATTTAAATCTAATAATTATAACAATATACACTAAAAAGAATTATCCAATATTAATTACAAAAATAAGAAATAAGTTGAAAAAAGTATTAATTATTAAGTTAGGTGCAATTGGAGATGTTGTTATGGCATCTTCAATATTGAGTGCAGCCAGAGAAAAATATGGCACTGACTGCAATATCTCCTGGATTTGCGGGGAGATAGTAGCTCCACTTATAAAACTGTTCAATAATATTGATGATGTTATCGTTATTAATGAGAAGAAACTGCTTACCGGTAATTTATTTGAAAAACTAAGTGTCCTCTTAGGCGTATGGACTAAGTTTTTTGGCAAACGTTATGATGAAGTCCTTATCCCTTACTTTGATAAACGTTATAGACTCCTGGCTTTAACTCTACGAACACCTAAACTTAAAACCTTTGACAACGCCAACAGAATAAATACTTTTGTAAAAGGAAGGTATTTTGCAGATGAATATGCCAAGCTCATTTCTGAAGTAGATGACTTTAGAATGCAGAGGGCAAAACTCGCTTCAATTGTTTTACATGAGGCTGATGAAAAAGTAAGGACAATTATTAAGTCACTCCCCAAGCCGACAATTTTGATTGCACCCGCCGGGGCAAAGAATCTTATAAATTATGATTCCCTTAGAAGATGGCCTATTGAAAATTATGTCGAATTGGTAAAATTGCTAAACCAAAAAAATATAACCCCGATTCTTATTGGATCTGAGGGAGACAAATGGGCTGAAGACTATTTCAATTCAACTAATTATATTAGTTTAATTGGCAAGACATCCTTAACAGAATTATTATATATATACACGAAATCAAATCTTCTTATCACCCATGACACCGGTACAATGCATCTTGCTAAATTAACTTCTTTAAATGTTATAGCACTATTTGGCCCAACAGAACAAAACAGGTTTATTGATAAAAATGATACTAAATTTACTTCAATATTCGGAGGAAACGAATTATATTGTGCTCCATGCTATGATGGTAAGAATTTTGCAGATTGTAAAAATAATATATGTATGAAAAATATCTCCGCTGAAAATGTGTTAGCCAAAGTTAATGGGATCTTAAGATGAAAGAACGCGGCAAAAAGCAAAATAAACTAATTGATAAATATGCCGGAATTCCAATCCTTCTGTTTTTAAGCTTATTTAGACTTAGAAGAGCAAAGCCCTCAATTGTAGAAAGTGTGGGGATTCTTATTACACCAGCAATTGGTGATACAATCATACTTCAAGCCCTTCTGCATGATTTGAAGGAGTTGGGAATAAATATTACAATTTTCGCTCCTAAGAGTACTATGCCGGTAGTAAAATTGATTGGCTATTATGATACTATGGATGAAATTAATTTTTTCAATCCGCTCTTTACAATTAGGCAAATTAGAAAATATAATTTTGATGCCTTTATTGACTCAGCTCAATGGTCACGGCTTAGTGCAATCTATACTTTCTTTTCAGATGCTAAATACACAGTGGGTTTTAATACTCCGGGTCAATTTAAACATTATGTTTATGATAAAAGTATAAACCATTTGGATACTACACACGAAGTAAACAACCTTAAAAATCTAAATGTCTTTGGAAAAAAGTCCTCTTTTCTACCTTCAATAAAAATAAAGCAGAAAAGCGAAGAACAAAAAATTGCAGTTCTCCATACTAAGCCCGGTGGATATTTGTCATTTCTTAAAGAACTTCCTGGTGACTATTGGGAAAAAATCATCAGTTACTTATCAGATAAGAAATTCAATATTTATTTTACCGGTTCGAAAGAAGATTTTGAATCAATTGAATTATTAATTAAAAATATCGAAGACAAGAGCAATCTCTACAATAAGGCCGGTGAATACAGCTTATCTGAGACAGCCGCACTTCTGCATAAGGCTTCTCTTGTAATTAGTGTTAATACCGGAATTATGCATCTGGCTTCCGCCCTCAGTTGCAACTTAGTAGCTCTTCACGGCCCTACTAACGCCCTAAGATGGGGCCCGTTGAATAAAAACAGTGTTAGTATTTCAAGCAAATACTGCTGCGCTCCATGCCTTAATTTAGGATTTGAATATAACTGCGAAGACCGGACAGGTGCATGTATGAAAGCCATTGATTTTAACGAAATATTGAAAGCCATCGATTTTTTCCTAACCGGGAAAAACAACAGGAGTGTTAAATGACAGTGAATAAACGCTCAATCTATTATTTTAGATTGTTTATTGATTTATTATTGTTAAATGCCATTTTCCTTTTAGCTGCTGTTGAGGCACAATCTTTTAAGATTTTGCTTACACATTCAAAAATGTTTATCCTTGAAGCTTTACTTAATCTGAGCTGGTATTTCACAACAAATGTATTTGGATTCTACGAAGACAACAATAAATTCTTTAGTTTCCACTTTATCGATTTGATAAAAAATGTACTGGGACAACTGCTTGTCTCAATTCTGTTTATCTTTCTTCTGAAAGAAGATCTCTTTACCCGTAATTTTATTATATATTATACTTCTATATTGACGTTTTTAATCAGTCTAAGAATCATTCTCTTTAGAAAAGTGCTAAAAACCTTACGCAAAAAGGGATTAAACGTACGAAACATAATAATAATAGGGGCGGGAAGTGTCGGAAATAGTTTTAAATCCATGATTGACAGTAATATCCAATTTGGGTATAAATTTATCGGCTATATTGATGATTTTAAAACAGGCCCCGACATCCTTGGCAAAACTAACATTTTAGATAATGTTTTGACAAACCATAAAATTGATGAAATGATAATAGCACTTCCTGATTCTGCTTTTAACCTGCTGGATAACATCATTAGAATTGCGAATAAAAATGCTGTGAAAATTCATATTATCCCGGACTATTTCAGATTTATGTCCAAAAAATTTGAGATCAGCATGGTGGGCAATTTCCCTGTTATCTCCGTAAGAAGCGAGCCGCTGGATGAAATCCATTGGCGAATAGTTAAAAGATTTAGCGACATCATTTTTGCCATTTTGGTATCTGCCCTGCTTATTTGGTGGCTTTTCCCTTTAATTGGAATAATAATAAAACTGACTTCCCGGGGGCCCGTCTTCTTTGTTCAAAAGAGGGTAGGAGTGCATAATAAAACATTCAATTGTTATAAATTCAGGACTATGCACACAACTAAAGGCAAAGGGAATAAATTTACTCCGGTTACCGAAGAAGGTGATACCCGAATAACCAATTTTGGTAAATTCCTTCGCAAATCAAATTTAGATGAGCTTCCGCAATTCATAAATGTTCTCCTGGGCAATATGTCGGTTGTAGGCCCAAGGCCTCATGCATTAGCATATCATGAGAAATATGGTAAAATAGTAGAAGAAATTAAGATGCGCCATAATGTAAAACCCGGAATTACTGGCTGGGCACAAATTCATGGTCTGAGAGGTGATGTAAAAGATGAAAAAGAAAACATTATCCGCACACAAAAGCGAATAGAACACGATCTTTGGTACATCCAAAATTGGACTATATGGCTGGATTTGCAAATTGTACTATTGACAGTGTGGCAAATGATTAAAGGCGACACAAAGGGGATGTAGTATCCGCCTTTATTATTTTTTTTTACAGGTCAGTTTGCTCAGATCTCAGCCTGAGTATCTGAAACCTTCCCCGCCAATTTTGGGCATTAGCCCATTCACCAATCATAAGATATTATTGGACAGACAAGAATGTCTGTCCAACAAAACCTTATATATAAATAATAACACAAAGTAATTGTAGGGCAGGCATTCCTGCCTGCCCATAATCTAAGATAGGGGAGAGCTCACAACCACTATCAAAATATCAGAATTTTCTTTACTCTTCTTCTGCTTCTATTTCAACTTCCTCTACAGGTTTAGGAGGTCTCTCGTATAATTTTGCAAGCTTGTTATACTTTGCAGCTAATTCTTTAGGAATCTGATCCCATGTAAATCTCCAAGCCCAGTTTCCGCCAAGAATACCGGGATAGTTCATTCTGGCTTCATCGCCCAAATTAAGTATATCCTGCAACGGTATCACAACTAAGTCTGACACAGATGAATAAGCAGCCCTTATTAGTTCAAAGACTAAATCATGTCCATGATAATTAAGATACTTATGAACATGTTCATCAATATCCGGTCTTTCATCTTTTGCCTTCTCAAAATAAGCCTTAGTGGTATCATTATCGTGGGAGCCGGTCATTACAATGCTGTTCTGAACAAAATTATGAGGCAAGAACTTTGTTTCCATCTCAGTACCGAAAGCAAATTGTAATATTTTCATACCAGGAAAATCAAAATTATCTCTAAGTGCTCCTACAGATTTGGTTATTACCCCAAGATCTTCGGCAATAATCGGAAGGTCACCGAAATATTTTTTAAGGGTACTGAAAAACTTTTGCCCCGGAGCTTTAACCCATCTTCCGGAAATAGCGTTTGGTGCATCGGCAGGGATTTCCCAATAAGCATCAAATCCTCTAAAATGGTCAATTCTTATAATATCAACTAACCCGCGTAGATTTGAAATTCGTTTTCTCCACCAAAGGAAATCATCTTTCTCCATTTCCTTCCATCTAAACAGTGGGTTACCCCAAAACTGCCCTGTAGCTGAAAAATAATCAGGCGGCACACCGGCAACAAATATTAACTTTCCGTCTTTATCCACGGTAAACAATTCTTTGTTAGCCCATAAGTCGGCACTATCATAGGCAATAAAAATAGGCATATCACCGATTATTTTAATGCCCTTACTATTTGCATATTCCTTAACAGCTATCCATTGTTTATAAAACTGCCATTGAACAAATTTATGGTACAATATATCGTCTGCCAATTTTTCTGTCCACTTAGTAATAGCCGCCTTTGTGCGATGGATTAAATCTTTTTCCCAGATAGTAAAAACCCCGCCGCCGTGATATTCCTTTGCTGCCATAAATAATGCAAAATCTTCAAGCCAGGCCGCATTAAGACTACAGTATCCGTTAAACTCAATTGTAAAACCTTTGTTATCATTTTTGAAATTTGCATAGGCTTTTTTTAGCAGCTCTTTTTTGTAGTTTATTACCGAACCGTAATCTACTTTATGCGGATCATAATTTGGTGTATTGCTTAAATCTGCACCTGTTAAAAATCCATACTCTTTTAATTTATCGGGACTTATAAGTATAGGATTGCCTGCAAAAGCCGAAAAGCACTGGTAAGGGGAGTCGCCATAACCAGTAGGCCCCAACGGGAATACCTGCCATAACGTTTGTCCGGCAGCAGCCAAAAAATCTATAAAATTAAACGCTTCATTGCCTAAATCCCCTATGCCGAATTTTCCGGGAAGGGAAGTCGGATGAAGCAATATACCGGCTGTTCTTTCAAATCTCATAATATTTGTCCAAAATTTTTATAAATAGTATAGTTTAATATAATAAAAAATTAGTTTTCCTTCCTTGCATGTGCAAAATATTGACCGCTTCAAACGGTTAATGCATCCGGAAATCCATGACATTTTTTTACATACTTGTTACGTAATTATGACAACCGTGACACTTCATAAAAGTAATTTAGCAGTAGAAATTATAATTAACATGGTAACTAAATAAACTTTGGAGTACAAAATGAAAACTTTATTATACAGAATGATGAATGTTTCTTTAACCGCGGTTGCTGCTCTTTTACTAACCGCCGGAACTGCCTCAGTAAATGCCCAGACAGTTTTTGAGAATACAAAAGTTGTTAAAAGTCATGGGATCCCAAGTCTAACTCTTGGCGTTAAGTCAGACAACGAAGGATTAAAAAGAAGTTCCATTTACTTTGCAGGTCAGTACAAAATTGTAGAAATGGTAAAACCTTTAACTGAACAGCTAAGAAGAGAAAATGATGCTTCTGTTCGGGTTTTAATAGCTCTTTCTTTATTTGAAATTGGTACACCTGAAAGTATGGATGCCATTAAAAGTTTGGCAGCTTTTGACAAGAACGACAGGGTAAGAAATATAAGTAATTCAATTTTAACAAACTATAATCGTAACATTGTTACTTCAACAAAATAGCAGGTACATTATGCTTCCCTTAATACCCATGTAAAAAGGGGATAATAGTTAAAATATTATCCTCTTTTTATACCACTCATTGACAAATACGACATCTGAAAACAAATCACATATAATAAATGCATAATTTCCTTAATTTGCATACATCAATTAAAGGAAAACAAATGCAGAACGTTATAATTGTACTTCAGGAAGTAATTAATACAGTAATCTTAGGGAAATAGATATTTAGGACTACGGCATCTTTTTCTTTTCCTATCCTATAACTATTTTACCCTCAATTGCTAACCGACAACAGTTAATAATCTTAATGACTTCTGGGTTTAGTCTTTATTTTTAACCCATGTGGATAATTTACCATCAATATTTTCCTCACGGATAAATCTTCCCTTTTCATTATTTTTCTCATCTAACATTATAACTGTAGGGACAAATCCAATTGCATATTTATTTTTAAAGAATGAACTGTTCCAGGTATCTTCAACAATCAATATATATTCGTCTTTATTTGAATCAGTAAATTTGATTAAATTTGCCAGTTGTTTTTGGCACAAATTAAGTGTACATACACAGCTAACAGAAGTTGTAAGATATACAATTTTCTTTTTGGGCAAATTATATAAATTGTTGATGTTGTAATTATTAAATATGTCTGTAAATTTTAGATAAATTGAATAAAGCGGCTTGTAAGCGCTGTCTCTTTGAAGTTCGCTATTCTTAAACAATTCCAATTTACGTATCAGCTCCGCAATATCCTTCTTATTTATAATTAGGGAATCAGCCCCCTCTTTTGAAAGTGAAATATGCTGTAGCCCTTTAATTATAAAAGTGACTTCCTCTGAAGGACAAATTTTGCCCTCAAAAGAATTTATATATAGAGTATTTAATGAATTTATAAGAGCATCAACAGTTTGAGAAAAGGTTATAACAGGCAGGAATATTAAGAAAGTAACAATAATCTTTTTCATTTATTTGTTTGAGTTTGTGACTATATATTCAACTATTTCATTTACTTTTTCTTCTGTAACAGGAGTCTTGCCCTTTACTATCCCAAAATCCGTTGTGTTTATATGAGAATAGTTTTCTATTCCGCTCGCTTTAATAGTTAGTTCCGCACAATTTATAGGACAGCCATCCACAACAAACACTTCGCTGTTCCCTTTTAATTCATTTAATTCGTTCTTTGTCTTTTCAGCGAATTTTTTATCGATAGAGAATCTTGCCAGACACATCATTTTTGCTTTCCCCTCTGACATAAGTTTTCTTGCTGCCTTATCTGAATAAGCACCGGTATTTGAAGCGCCTGAACAGGCAAGAACTATGATTTTCTTTTCATTTGTTTCCATATATTTTCCTTTAAGATTAGGTCCATATCAACTTTAACCTCTACATTCATACAAATATAAAGTTAAACAAATATCCGACTATAATTATTCCTACGGCTACAACGCCTACAAAAACGGCTATTAATTGTATTTTTAACACCTTCTTAAGTATTATTGTTTCCGGTAAAGATAGACCTATTACACTCATCATAAAAGCAAGTACGGTTCCAAGCGATGCCCCTTTTTCAAGCAGTGCCTGTACAATTGGAATAATGCCAGCAGCGTTTGAGTACATTGGGACTCCTAATAATACGGCAGCTGGTACTGACCACCATGCAGATTTGCCCATAAGTGAAGCCATAAAGTTTTCAGGTACATAACCGTGAATTCCGGCACCTACTGCAATTCCCAAAACAATGTATATCCATACTTTTGAAACTATATCTTTTACCGCAACTATTCCTGATTCTATTCTATCAGAGAATGATATCTCAATTTCAGGATTTTCAAATTTACTTACCTTAATGTCATAAACCCAGGGTTCCACGTATCTTTCCAGCTTAAGACGTCCTATAATGTATCCTGCAATCATTGCAATCATTAACCCGGTAGACATATATAGTATGGCTGTCTTCCATCCAAATAATCCAAATAAGAGGACAAGAGCTACTTCATTTATCATTGGTGCAGCAATCAGAAATGAAAACGTGACGCCAAGCGGAACACCACTTTCAACAAACCCAAGAAATAATGGTATTGCAGAACAGGAACAAAATGGGGTTACAATTCCAAGTAAGCTTGCAAGGACATTACCAACAAAAAGTTTTTTCCCTCCTAATATTGCTCTTGTCTTCTCAGGAGTAAAATAACTTCGTATAATACCCACTCCAAAAACAATTAGGATTAATAAAAGCAGCACCTTGGGCACTTCAAACACAAAGAAACGCATCGCCTCAATTAGATGGCTGTCACTATGAAGATTTAATATACTGTTAAAGATGAAGTTGACTGATTGTTCCAGATTAAGATAAACCAATAACCATACAGGAAGCAATAACAATATATAGTATCTGCTAACTTTTTGCTTTTCTAAAACTTCCATCTATTTTCTCCAACACTTAATTACAAAACCATTTCCTTTAATTATTCTTGTGCCGCAAGAGCATTCATCAGCCAATGAGTCAAAGTTGGTTTGGTTGGCAGTTTACCACTTAAGACAACTTTGCCATTTATTACTAAGCCTGGAGTACTCATTATTCCATAACCCATTATATCTTTATAGTCAGTAATTTTTTCTATTACTGCATCAATATTATTTTCAGCAACAACATCTTTGCACATATTTTCCAGGTTTATGCAATTAGCACAGCCAGGTCCTAGAACTTTTATATTTATCATTTTATTTTCTTATTATTTAGTATTAAGTGAATTGTTTAATTTATTAAGAAATATATTCCACCAAGAATAACGAGAATACCACAGATCCTTTTTATCCACATAATGGTCTTAGATTCTTCGCTCCAATTCAAATATTTCTGTACTTTCCCTGTTAAGGTTCCAGCTCCAACAATAACAGAGCAATGCCCAATCCCAAAAGCTGAGAGCAGGATAATAGCGAAAAGGTAATTTGTTTTTGCAGTTTCGAACACAACGCCAAGAACCGGAGCCATATAAGCAAATGTACAGGGACCTAATGCCAGACCGAAAAGGAGTCCTAGTATCAGAACAGCAAACAGGCCCTTTAATTTAGTTTGTTTCAGTCCAAAACCATTCCAGTTCAGCTTAATTATATCTAGTAAATATAACCCCACAATAAAAAAAATGCCTGCAACCACATACTTTCCAAAAGAACCAACATCCCCAAGCATCCGGCCTAAGGAGGCAGTAATAAGCCCTATTGCGCCAATTGTAATTAAAATGCCCAGTGAAAAAACAAGCGAGATATTGAATGTCTGTTTTTGACTTATCTTTCCTTGAGAACTAATGTATCCAACTATAAGCGGAATGCTTGATAGGTGACATGGGGAAAGCAAGATACTCAGCACCCCCCAGCTAAATGAAGCCAGAACAGCAATCCATGCTGCCCCTGTCATGGCGTCATATAAAGTTACAAAGATATTATCGATCATATTTTCTATTTCCCACTTTTAGGCTTAATCCCTTTTGACTGCAGTAATTTTACTATTTCTTTTTCAGGATAAAAACCTTCATGACGGAAAAATTCTTTCCCCTTCTCATCCAGGAATACCTGTGTAGGGATAAGTTTTATACCGTATTTCTCGGCATATTGTTTTTGATCATCTTTCCATACATCATAGAAAGTTACTTTGACCTGACTGCCGTATTTTTGTTCGATTGATTTCATAACCGGCTGCATTTGCTTACAAGGGATACAGTTTACAGAACCCAATTCTATAAACGTGATTTTTTGTTGTCCCTTATTTTGTGCAGACGTATTTATAGATATTGCAAATAACAAAGCCAAAGTAACAAGAATAAACTTTTTCATTTATGCCTCTTTCAGATAATTTAGTATTTCATTGTCTTTTGGAACGATGCCAAAACTTTTTACTTTTTCATTTATAACCAGCCCAGGCGTCATCATAATCCCGTATTTCATAATTTCCTGAAAGTCAGTAATTTTTTCTATTTCAATTTGAAGATTATTTTTGTCTGCTACTTCTTTTACCTTTTCGGTTAGTCTGTTGCATTTTGCACAGCCTGAACCAAGAATTTTAACTTTCATTTATCTCTCACTTTCATTGTGTTAAGTATAAACTTTTTATTGTTTTATTATTGTGTAACTTTTTTATAATACTTGTCTTTTATCCATAATGATACATTTACTAAACTGATTAATACCGGAACTTCTACCAAGGGCCCAATTACTGCGGCAAATGCCTCTCCTGAATTTATCCCGAATACCGCTATTGCTACTGCAATTGCCAGTTCAAAATTATTACTGGCGGCCGTAAATGAAAGCGTTGCCGATTTCGGATAATCCGCTCCCGCTTTCTTTGCCAGAAAGAATGACACAAAAAACATTATCAAAAAGTATATGACTAATGGAATGGCGATTCTAATTACATCAAATGGAAGGTTTACTATATACTCTCCTTTTAATGAGAACATTACAACTATGGTAAATAATAATGCTATTAAAGTAAGAGGACTTATTCTTGGTATAAACTTTCTTTCGTACCAGTCTTTCCCTTTTATTTTTAATAAAACAAATCTCGTCAGCATCCCGCTAAAGAACGGAATCCCTAAATAGATAAAGACACTTTCTGCGATCTGCCCGATTGTAATAACAACTGCAAAAGATTTTACTCCAAGCCATGAGGGGAGTATTGTTAAAAATACATATGCATACACCGAGAAAAACAAGACTTGAAAAATGGAATTAAACGCCACCAATCCAGCAGCATATTCAGTATCTCCCTTTGCCAAATCGTTCCAGACAATAACCATTGCTATGCACCGTGCCAGACCGATCAGAATCAGTCCAGCCATATATTCCGGATATGATTGTAAAAAGATAATTGCAAGTCCGAACATCAACAGGGGACCTATTATCCAGTTCTGGACAAGTGAAAGAAATAGTATTTTTACATTTTTAAAAACATCCGGCAGCTCTTCATATTTAACCTTTGCCAATGGGGGATACATCATTACTATAAGCCCAATTGCAATAGGAACATTTGTTGTTCCGCTATTAAATGAATTCCAAAAATTTACTATGGCGGGGAATAAATATCCTGACATCACCCCAATTAACATTGCAAGGAATATCCATAAAGTCAGATACCTGTCTAAAAATTTTAATCTTTTATTAAGTTTAGCCATAACTATTCTTTAATATTGTTTAAATAAAATTCAGCAAATTTTGCTTTAATCTCATCGCGTATCCTTCTATACGTACTAAGAATCTCTTCTTCAGTACCTGTAGCATCAGCAGGATCTTCAAAACCGATATGTATACGATTCTTTACTTTGCCCGTAAACAAAGGGCAGGTCTCTTTTGCATTATCACAAACAGTAATAACATAATCAAAAGAATCGCCGGTGTACAAATCCACATTTTTAGGCTCGGCTTTGCTGATATCAACTCCCGCTTCTGCCATTACTTTTACTGCATGACCGCTGACCTTATTTGCAGGATTTGTCCCTGCTGAATAAACATCCAGCTCGGGATCAAATGATTTTAGAAATCCTTCTGCCATTTGGCTGCGGCATGAATTTCCCGTACATAATACCAGTATTTTTTTCATATCTTAATTCGTTGGTTATCGATTTATATTTTAATTTGGCACAAATCAGCCCTGTTTACTTTTTCCGATTTCTTCAAATCAGATTTAATCACCGTATCATCATTAAACCATAAATGCATCATGGAGAGAATAGAAGCAGTGATTGGCTCAGCGGGTTTTGGGTTTATTGAATAATTAACCCAGCGGCCATCTTTACTTTCCAGTATAATATCAACACTTTTAAGTACATTTAGATGTTGAGAAACAGTAGATCCTGCCAATTTAAGTAATTCTGTTATTTCGCATACGCACAGTGATTTTTGCTGTAGCAGTTTTATTATCCTTATCCTGTTAGGATCGGCAAGAGCTTTAAATATTTTTGTTTGTTCTTGTAGCATATTTATATTTCGTTATGTACCGAAATATAATTGTCTGTGGAATAAATGTCAAGGGGGAATTGTTTTTGTAGTGCGAAACTCCGCTTCGATAATTTGTTAGAATGGATTTGCCGCAAAATAATATATTGGAATTAATATTCTGCACTAATTTACCACTCGATTTAGAGACTGAGTAAATATTGGGAGCAAAGAATTATTTATACCAAGATATTTATACGTGAATGCATTCAATGTAGCTTCGAGGCTGTTTCAGGAGTCAAATTATTAAGTATATTGTCGCTCGGTGTAGAATAATATATTCCAAAGCAAATTGTAGCAATCTCGCATTTTGTAGGACAGGCATTCTTGCCTGTCTAAACAATATTATTAAAAGCGCTTATAGATAGGGCAAGAGCCCAATCGCAGTATCTCATAATTATTGTATATGTTGTAGACAGGCAAGAATGCCTGTCCTACATTAGTATGTTACACATATATAAAAATACACCATTTGCACATATGAGACAGCCTCAAAGAGAGGTCAATTTTCAGAACGTCTCTGTGTAGTTTATATAAGCCCGGATCCCCCTTTATCCCCCTTACAAAGGGGGATAAGCCCAACCTATTGAATTCTCACACCGTCTCTTTATCCAGTTGGGGGATATCCAAAATTCAGCAATCGGGGGCTTTTTGCCCAAATATATTTTTAGAGAATATTGCTTAGCTATTCGACGACAACCGCCGTACCATAGCAAAGCACTTCAGTTACTCCGCTCATTACATCGTTTGCATCATATCTTACTGCTATAATGGCATTAGCTCCTACCTCTTCTGCATGCTGCACCATTAAATTATAAGATTCCTGACGGGTCTTTTCACATAGCTCGGTAAAGAGAGTAATATTTCCGCCAAAAAGAGTTTGCAAAGAACCTCCAATTGTTCCAAAAACATTTCTTGACCTTACGGTTATTCCTTTTACTAATCCAATATTTCTAACGATTTTTTTATTAGGCAGTTCAAATGCAGTAGTGATATTATTGTGTTCCATTATAACCTCAAATATTTAAAACAAAATAGATACTAACGTGAAATTAACAATTAGACAAATAACAAACAAATTTTGTCTTTCATTTTTCGGATTACTGCTAACTGGTTTTAGAGTTCGGATTTGCAAGACTGTACACAAATAAATAGTCCAATGTATTTGTTGACCAATTTTTGATGACTCCCCGAAACGAAATATTTGTAAGAAATAAAGGAAAGCGGAGCCCCACAGACTGGCTCTTAATAGGAAGGGTATAAAAAAAGCTGCCCTGATTAGGACAGCTTTAATTTTAAGAACGAATAATTCTGAAATTATTCTGCTTTTGGTTCCTCTGCAGCAGGTTGTTCAGGAGCAACTTCAACTTCAGGTGCAGGAGTTTCAACAACTTCTACGCCTTGTTTAGCTTCTTCTTTTACAAGTACTTTTACTTTTGCAGCAACAGTAGCATATAATTTAACTTCAACTGAATATAAACCAACAGCTTTAATCTGTTCAGCAATTTCAATTTTTCTCTTGTCTAAGTTGAAACCTTTTTCAGTTAAAGCATCGGCAACCATTTGAGTTGTAACAGAGCCGTAAAGCTTGCCTTCTTCGCCAACTTTTACAGGGATTTCAATTGTGAGCTTCTCAAGATCGGCAGCTAATAATTCAGCATCACTGATTTCTTTTTTAATTTTTTTGTCATAGCTTTTCTTTTCTTCGTTCAAAGCGCTTAAATTACCTGCTAATGCAGTAAAAGCAATTTTACGAGGAATTAAATAGTTAAGAGCATAACCGTCTTTAACTTCTACAACGTCGCCAATTTGGCCCAGAGTCGAATAATTTTGTCTTAATATTATTTTCATTTATTTCTCCTATCTTACCGTATCTGAAACATATGGTAAAAGAGCCATATGGCGTGCGCGTTTTATAGCTACTGCCAATTCTCTTTGATATTTAGAGTGAGTACCCGTAATTCTTTTAGGTATCATTTTACCTTGTTCGGTAGTATATCTCTGCAGCATTTTTATATCTTTATAATCAATATATGTAATATGATTCTGGGTAAACCTGCAAACCTTTTTAGTTTTTACAATTTCTTTCTTCATTTAAATTTCCTTTTTTAAAAGATCAGATTCTTCGGTTGATAAAAATTTGTCAAATGAATCTTCGGTATAATCCAAACCTTCTTCATCTATAAAGACGTCATGTTCTTCAGACCCGTTATCTCCATTATCAGAAGTTTTACTCCTTTTGTTCAAGAACTGAATTCTGCGCGCTTTAATTTCAACAACACTACGGGTATGCCCATCTTCAGATTTCCAATTTCTGCTTTGCAATTCACCGTCAACTAAAACAGCAGATCCTTTCCTCAACCTTTCTTTACAACTTTCAGCTAATTTGTTCCACGCAACAATGCCAATATAACAAACATCCTCTTGCCAAGCATTTGAGCTATCTTTGTATTTCCTGTTGGAAGCAATCGAGAAATTAACTACTGGAGTGCTGTTATTTGTTTGTCTAAATATTGGATCTTTAGTTAAATTACCTGCTACAACAACATAGTTAATCTCGGGCATTTTCAAATCGGCCATTACTTATCCTCCGTGCTGAACATATTAATATATTTTTATTCTATCCCTTGTACTTTTTCCTTTTCATCGGCTATCGTAGGAACACTTTCATCTTTAACTACAGCAGCCTGTTCTGCTTCGGCAATTGCCTGTGCTTCTGCTTCGGCAACTTTGTTTGCTTCTGTAATTTTTACTTTTTCAAAGTATTCTAATGCTTCCGGGCCAAGCTTAATTGTAAGAAATCTTAAGATATACTCATTAAGAGTATAAAATCTTTCCAATTTTGCTACTATGTTTGATGGAGCGTTGAATTTAAAAATTACATAATAACCAACTTTACTTTTGTTAATTATATATGCTAATCTTTTCCTTCCCCAATTCTCCATTTCGGTTATTTCACCGCCATTTACAAGAATGGTCTCTTTTATGCGGGCAATTTCAGCTTCTATTTGCTGATCTTCTAACGCTGCATTTATTATTACAGCGCTTTCATATGCGTTTGTTTTCATTTATCCTTTCCTTCGGACTAATGGCCCTCGCCTCAATGCGAGAGCAGGTTATACATAAATTAATTATAAACGAACTTTAAACTAAATATATTTATATGTCTTTTCAAGTATAATAAATTATATTTGACGTATATATATCTTTAAAAGAACTATTTTATCATTTTACTATTGGCATCCAATAATTGTTTTGTGCCTCCTGAACAAAAATTTTCTATCAGCAAAGAACAAGAATCAAATACTGTTTTTAATACAGGCTCTTCTTCTTTTGAGAACCTGGATAAAACATAATCAGCCATATCCCCATGCTCAAAATCCGAACCAATGCCAACCCGAATTCTCGGAAAGTCCATTGTTCCGGTATTCTCAATAATTGAGGATATACCGTTGTGCCCGCCTGAACCACCTGAAGCTCTAACTCGATAAGCGCCAAAAGGCAGGTTAATATCATCATAGACGACAAGCATATTTTGGATGGGGGCATCAAATTTTTTAAGAACATCTACAGCGGCAAATCCGCTGTTATTTACATAAGTTACCGGCTTAACAAGAACGAAATCAGAATCATCTGCACGTCCTTCAGCATAATTATATTCGCCCTTTCCGGAGCGAAATACAAATTTATTTTTTTCTGCAAAATAATCTAAAAGCAAAAAGCCGGCATTATGCCTGGTAAACCGGTACTTGGAGCCCGGATTTCCTATGCCTAATACAATAAACAAGAACTATTCTTCTTTTTCTTTACCTTTAGTTATAACTTCAGGCTCTGCAGCGCCTTCAGCAGGTGCTTCTGCAGCTTCTTCTGCTCTCGGATGTACTACTGTTACAATAACTGCATCTGCAGGTGTTAAAACAGTAACATTTTCTAACTGCAATGACCCGGCATGAATGGAGTCACCCATTTTCAATTTTGCAATATTTACAACAATATGCTGTGGAATATTTACCGGTTCGCATTCAATATTAATTTTATGCAATAAATGCTGTAATAAACCGCCGTCTTTTACTCCGACAGATGCTCCTTCAAGAACAATAGGAACTTCCATTTCAATTTTTTCGCCTTTTGTAAGGGCTTGGAAATCGAGATGTAATATTTTATCTGTTACAGGGTCAAACTGAACATCTTTAATTATGCATTCTAAATCTTCTTTTCCTTCAACCTGCAAAGCAACAAGATGTGTTTTAGAAGTAAAAACGAGGGGGTTGATATCGTTTTGAGCAAGAGTAAAGTGAATAGGTGACTGATGTTTAGAATAAACGACACCTGGTACTCTTTTGTTTCTTCTTATTTCACTTAATGCAGCTTTAGAAAATTCTTTTCTTTCACTGGCTGATAATATAACTTTATCCATTATTACTCCAAGACTATAATATTTTTATCCTTTATCAAAATCGAACAAAGAACTAATCGACTCATTATGAAAAGTTCTGTAGATAGCTTCGGCAAAAATGTCTGCTGCGGAAACTACCTGAATTTTATCAGTTATCCCTGTAGGGTCAAACTCTATCGTATCAGTAACATACAATTTACTTAGTTCAGAATTCTGAATCCTTTCAATTGCCGGCCCGGAAAGCAAAGGATGAGTAATTGCACCATAAATATTAAGTGCACCCTGAGCTTTAAGAGCTTTAATTGCATTTACAAATGTTCCAGCTGTATCTATAAGGTCATCTATTAATAGTACATTCTTATTTTCTACGCTGCCAATAATATTTACAACTTCTGCTAAGTTCTGTTTTGGTCTTCTCTTATCTATTACAACCAAATTTGCATGAAGTAGTTTTGCATATGCTCTGGCCTTTTTTATTCCGCCTACATCAGGTGAAACAATTACCAAATTATCATTTAATTCAACCGCTTTTTTAATCAATACTGAAGACCCGTATAAGTGATCCATCGGTATATCAAAAAAGCCCTGAATCTGTGCAGCATGCAAGTCCATCGTCATTATTCTGTCTGCCCCTGCTTTTGTAAGCAAATTAGCAACTAATTTGGCAGTAATGGAAACTCTTGGCTGATCTTTACGATCCTGCCTGGAATATCCAAAATATGGTATTACAGCTGTTATTCTTTTTGCAGAAGCCCTTTTGGCAGCATCTATCATTATTAATAATTCTAATAGATTTTCTGCAGGAGGATTAGTGGACTGTACAATAAATACATCCAAACCTCTAATATTCTCACCAAATTTCACCCAAATTTCACCATCACTAAACCGCCTTCTATCCACGGTCCCTAATTCACGATTCAATTTTTGGGCTATCCGTTTGGATAATGCCTGTCCGGCACAGCCCGCAAATATCTTATAATCATAGTTTATAGACATAATTTTGGTTGTAAATATTCATTTTAAATAAAATATAGACGGGAAATATAGATCATTAATTACAGATTTGCAAGCTAAAAGTTAGAATATATATACACTTTACAGGTTTGCAGCAGCAGTTTTCTCCCCATTTTTTGCTTTTTTTATATAATTTCTCTCTTTGATTTAATCATTCACGACCTTTGTTTCCTTTTGACTCCCGCTCTAAGAATCTATCCTGCTTCATTTTTTTGTTACAGACTAAGCCGAAAAACTTTAAATTTAAAAAATTTATGTTTCCTAATTATTAAATTATTGTTAACTTTAAAAGATGTATTATAAAAAAAATTACCGGAATGAAAACAATGTTCGATAAACTAATGCCTAAAGAGGAACGCTATTTCGAAGATTTTCAAAAAATGATCGTTCTTCTGGAAGAGATGGCTACTATAGCCCACAATTTCTTTTGTGCAGATACTTATGATAAAGAGATATTTTTAAAACTTAAACCTGTTGAAAAACGCTGCGATGAGATTTCCAACAAAGCCATTAAAAGATTAAACAAAACTTTTATTACTCCTTTTGACAGGGAAGATATTTTCAGCTTAATTAAAAAACTGGATGATATTGGCGATATTTTACTTGGAGCAACCGACAGGGTGGAAATTTATAATATCCACCGCAAAATTGAATATGCAGATAAACTTAGTGCTATCATTCTCCAGCAGATAAAAGAACTGGGCATTGTTATTCAATATTTAAAGAATAAAGATGAACATATTAACGAATGCAAGGCTGTAAAAGACTTAGAAACTGAAGCAGACGGCGTTTTCAGAAATGCACTTCGCCAGCTCTTCTTAAATGAAAAAGACCCTATCTCTTTAATTAAAAGAAAAGAAATTCTTGAAATGCTTGAGTACGGTTCAGATAAATGCCAGGCCGCCGCAAATGTTATTATGGCTATATACATTAAAAACTCTTAATAAATTTTATGACTTTACTTTACGTTGTTATCTTTTTAGCCCTTGCTTTTGACTTTATTAATGGCTTTCACGATGCCGCTAATTCAATTGCCACTGTTGTTTCAACCCGTGTACTTTCTCCTAAATTTGCTGTTATATGGGCTGCCTTTTTTAATTTTGTAGCCTTTTTAGTCTTCGGTCTCCATATTGCAAATACTATTGGTAAAGGCATTGTGCATACTGATGTTGTAGATTTAAGCGTAGTTGGCTGCGGTTTAGTTGCTGCTATTATCTGGAATTTATGGACTTGGTGGAGGGGTATCCCTTCCAGCTCTTCTCATACATTGGTTGGAGGTTTTGTTGGTGCTGCGGTTGCCAAAGCCGGTTTTGGATCAATTTTCCTTCCGGAAGTTCTTAAAATTACGGCTTTTATTTTCCTCGCACCAATTATTGGCATCGTTGTTTCTTATCTTTTTTCAATTGTCACTCTGCACATAGTTAAAAATTCGTCCCCTGCAAGAGTTGACAAAAAATTCAGGAAACTTCAGTTGGTCTCTTCCGCAGCATATAGCCTTGGGCATGGGGCAAACGATGCTCAAAAAATGATGGGAATAATTTTTGTCGCCTTGGTTTCTACTCAACAGCTACAGCCGCATGCTGAAATTCCTCTTTGGGTTGTTCTTTCATGCCAGGCTGCAATTGCCGTAGGTACTCTTTCCGGCGGCTGGAGAATTGTTAAAACAGTCGGGCAAAAAATTACTAAATTGAAACCTTTTGAAGGATTTAGTGCAGAAACTGCCGGGGCCTTAACTTTATTCGGAACTGCTATGTTTGGTATTCCCGTCAGTACCACACACACAATTACAGGCTGTATTATCGGATCGGGAATTACTAAAAGGTTATCAGCAGTAAAATGGAAAGTAACCATCGGCCTTGTCTGGGCTTGGGTTATTACTATTCCCATTTCTGCAGGTTTAGCCGCCCTCTGCTATTTTATTGTCACTAAGCTTCATTAACTAATCTTAATTTTTAGTCAAAGGCAAATTATTTAAATATAATTTGCCTTTTTTCTATTAATTGCCCTTTAATAACGTTTTCCTTTTCTCCCCGAATAATTAATCCCTTTACCTCGTTTATATCTTTTATAATTTTAATATTTTATTTAAGTTTATTCAGTTAGAATTAAACTTTAAGAAAGTGAATTTCGATGATACGTTTTTACTATTGTACTCTGCTATTATTTTTAATTAATTTCTGCCTCCTGCCTCAAACCAAAGAAGTCTTTGTTGTACTCGGCTCAGACACCGGTATCTGGGATGGATTAAATTGCTCCCAATATGTTTGTACTTATAACGTTGAATTATACACATCACCAAATATGAACGCATATAAAGTAATGGATGCGTCTTTTAGAAACTCTATACGGGATTCTTACAACAACACACTTAAATATACCTGGTGGCTGATGGGTGGAAATACGTTCCGTTACGCAACTAACCGCAATATGCCATATACTAATACCATGGTACCCTATCTTATGAAACACTTTCATGGTGATAAAGTGCAGCAGTTCGGGGATGAACTGACTTTTCACTATCACGACTGGGATTGGACTGACTACAGCCATGATGGTAATTTTATGTGGAATCAGGCTGTCCATTTTATAAATGTCAAAGAGGATTTCGATTTTACTTTAGCCCAGTTCTTATTGGAAGAGAATATTTTTCCTGTTTCATTCAGAAGCGGATGGCATGCAATGGATAACGGCTGGCAAAAGTACTTGAATGAATTACTACTATACAGCATGCACAATGACTACCCTAATGTACATAATGATACTATTCCTCCAATAGATAATGTATATAACTGGTCCCATTCATCTGCTGAGTTTGTTCCTTTTCACCCCTCTACTGCCGATTATCAGCTCCGCGGAGACGGTAAGGGATTTAATACCAGATCACGGTATATGGCTAGCATGTCTCAGGATATGATGAATACTGTCTTTAATAAAGCAAATAACGGAGTTAATCAGGTTGTTACTCTTTGGGCCCATCTGCCTGAAGCTGATTTCCTTGACAATACAAGAAGGGTTGATTCCATTTTACACCAGGCGGCAGCGCAATATCCAAACGTAAAATTTAAATACTGTACTGCAACAGAAGCAATGAAACTTTGGAGACAAAACCAGGACACCATACCTCCTGTTGTGGACATACAGGAAGTTCAGCAGGGGGAAAATGTAGTTTTTAATATTACTTCATCAGAAACAATTTTTCAGAAAGTGCCTTTTGTTGCTGCTAAAACTCTTGATAATACTTTTTCTATTCTCCCTGTTGTATCTACCGGAACAAACAGTTGGCAGACTTCTTTACCAGTAAAGAAAAACAACTTAGCCAAAATTGCAGTTTCTGTTACCGATACTATGGGCAACCAGACCAACAGGTTCTTTAGATATGTCCCCGATGATATTTATGTAGATAATAATTCCTCTGATTATATTGAACAAACCGGAACCTGGTCAACTGCAACAAATGAATTTGCATGGGATACCGATTACAGGAAAACAACATCGGACACGGCTTCAATAAAATGCAACATTACCGTAACTCAAAATGCATTATACAATATTTATCTTCAGCCAAATGAAAAGATAACAGTTCCGGTTAAAGTAAAAATTTACAAAGACAGGGTATTGGTAGATTCCACAGTTATTGATTCCATGAAAGCAAAAGACTGGAATTTTATTACCTCCAAAATTTTTGAAAGCTGCAGGCCCAATTACATTACGATTGAAAAAACAGCCCCCGGAGGGAGTATAAATTTTGATGTACTAAAAATATCAGCTCTTGTTCCTGAGAAAAAACTCTATACCGGCAACTCTACAATTGACATTACAAACGCCATTGTTAAAGACTCCATGATAGTTGATTTATCGGTTGAAAACGTTGGCAGGGAAACCATCACCCTTGACGGCTCGCAAAGCTCAAAAGGCTACATTAAAACAATAAACACGTGGCCTGTTGTATTAAATACGGGCGATAAACGCAACATTAAACTGCTTTTATATAGTAATGATGTTGGACAGATAAGCGATACGGTTCGCCTTACCGAAGGAACAAATGAATTATTGAAGCTGGCATTCAATATTACAGTCCAAAAATATTTTAGAATAACCGACAACGAAGACTCACTAAACTATACTGAACGCGGCGCATGGTTTAAGAGTAATGCTCAGGCCTATGGGGTTTCAAGCAGGTATGCATATGTAACTGCTTCCAATCCGGCAAATGCTTCATTCTATTGTAAAGTAAGAACAGCCGGTTACTATGACATTTCTGAAATTGTACCAAACTCACAAAATGCAACAACAGCCATTTACAGACTTAAAATAAATAATGTTATTAAGGACTCCACTACACTTGACCAGAACCTTAACAGCGGAAGCTGGATAAAACTTTTTAACCATTATTTACCGGCTGATACGCTTGTGGAAATAAATGTTGCCTGTCCTGGTGCTTCATCAGGTTCAAATGTGTTAAGAGCTGATGCGGTAAAATTTCAATTCATTGATGAAACAAACAGCGTTAATGCTGAGAATGTAGTCAGAAGTATGCAGCTAATGCAAAACTACCCTAACCCTTTTAACCCAAACACAACAATTAACTGCAGCATACCTGTTAAAGGTATTTATACTCTTAAAGTGTATAATGTGCTGGGGCAGGAAATAGCAATACTGAACAATAATGAACTGCAGGCAGGTGAGCATACATTTTACTTTAATGCATCCGGTAAGCCAAGCGGAGTTTATATTTATCAGTTAATGGGCAACAATGTTAACATAAGCAAAAAAATGTTACTGCTTAAATAAAGTTATAAAGTTTTTAAAGCTGAAAGTTGTAAGGTTTATAAAGTTTATAAAGTGGAAAGATTGTAAAGTTCAAAGTGGGGAGTTTAAAGTTAGTGCCGGTATTAACAAAATTGTTGTGCCGGCATTTCTTTTCAGAATCGTCAGTAACTTGTCAAATGTCTAAAAACCCGCGGGACTGAAACGCTATAGAATAATTGTACGACGTGGCGAGTAAAACCCCGGAAGAGTGGCCGTTAATAAGGTGTTAGCCAATATTCTTTACATAGCTGCCCCCCAAAAATAAGCTTAGCTGCCGACTAAAAATTATTAGCATTTATTTTAACCTCCGGTTTTAATATTTTTACTTTTTATAAATAAATATTTTGAGCGATGATTAAAGCAATTTTATTTGATTTGGATGGTGTTATTGTCGATTCCCTTTATTTCCATTACCTGGCCTGGGAAAATATGTTTAACAAACTTGGCGGCAGTGTTTCTCTTAATACTGTTTTGCTGCACGAAGGCAGAAATTCCTTTGAAATTTTGCCTATCCTGATGGAAGAATCTAAAATTTTCATCCCTGAAGAAGACAGGGAAAAATTAATTAACGAAAAACGCGAATATTACCGGTCTATTGCAAAGCTAACTTATTACCCCGAAGCTTTTGAAACTATAAAAGAACTAAAAAACAGAGGCTTTAAATTAGCCCTTGTTACTGCCTGCGCCCGTAAAAATATGGAGCTTTCGGTTGATAAAGAAAATCAGAAGTTATTTGACGTTATTATCAGCGGACAAGACGTTGCAAAAGCAAAACCTAACCCGGATCCTTATTTAACCGCTCAGCAGAAACTCGGTTTGGAAATAAATGAGTGTGTAGTTATTGAAAATGCTCCTTTGGGCGTTCAGGCTGCCAAAGCGGCAAATATGATTTGCATTGGAATAGAATCTACCCTGGGTAGGGAATACCTGCAAAAAGCTGATTTTGTTGTTAATGAAATTAAAGAACTGACCGGCTTCTTTCCCGTACTAAAAAGATAAACGATATTACTTTTGCTAAGCCCTCATTTGTGAGGGCTTCTTTATTTCCCATTGGAACTTCATCAAACTTTGCAAGTACCTTTGTAGTTTAAAACCGGTCACCTTTCATTGTCAATTGTGCTGTTTTGCCCCTTATTTTCAACTTGCTAATTAAACAATACACTGATTATATTTAATATTCTATTTTTATTAAAATCGGAAACTAAATTGGCTAAAGAAAAGATTTTAGTTACTGCTGCGTTACCTTATGCAAATGGCCCAATTCATCTTGGTCACCTTAGCGGAGCTTACCTTCCGGCAGATATTTATGTCAGGTACAATAGATTAAAAAATAACGATATTATGTTTGTTTGCGGATCCGATGAACATGGCGTCCCTATCACTATTTCGGCTGACAAAGAAGGTGTTAAACCTAATGTTATTATTGACAGGTTTCACACCCTTAACAAACAGGCTTTTGAAGATTTTGGGATGAGTTTTGATATTTATTCCAGAACCAGCATCCCTATACACCACGAAACTGCTAAAGAATTCTTTAAGGAATTCTATAATAAAGGTATCTTGAATGAAAAGAAAACCATGCAGTTTTATGATGAAAAAGCCAATATGTTTCTGCCTGACCGTTATGTTGAAGGTACCTGCCCTAACTGCGGTAATGATAAAGCAAGAAGCGATGAGTGTGAAAACTGCGGGGCTTTATATGAGCCTTCTGAATTAAAGAATCCAATAAGTACAATTTCCGGTAATTCTCCCATCCTTAAAGAAACTGCGCACTGGTTCTTCCCTCTGGGTAAATATCAGCAGCGTTTGGAAAATTATATTAAAGAGATGAATGAGAAGTACGGCTGGAAAGACAACGTCCTGCAATATTGCAGAGGATGGTTTAAAGACGGACTGCAAGACAGAGCCGTTACACGCGACCTTGACTGGGGCGTAGCCGTTCCTTTGAATGACTCAAACGGTAAAGTTTTATATGTTTGGTTTGAAGCCGTCCTTGGTTATATCTCCGCTTCTAAAGAATTATCTAAACTTCGCGGAAATGAAGACCTCTGGAAGGAATACTGGCTGAATAAAGACACAAAATACATAGCTTTTATCGGAAAAGATAATGTGGTTTTCCATTGTATCGTTTTTCCGGCAATGCTTATGGCGTGGAATGACAGTGAAAAGACACAATATGTGCTTCCACAAAATGTCCCCGCTAATGAATTCCTTAATTTTGAAGGAAGAAAATTCTCTAAAAGCAGAAACTGGGGAATGAATGTTCACGATTTTCTCAGCCGGTTCCCTGCAGATTCCCTGCGCTACACTTTGGCAGCTAATCTCCCTGAAACACGGGATACTGATTTCCAGTGGAAAGAATTTCAGGCTCGCAACAATAGTGAACTTGCTGACATATTAGGTAATTTTGTTAACCGTACTGTTACTTTCCTTCATAAACATTTTGAAGGCAAAGTTCCGGAAAAAGGCAGCCTTGATACAATTGATTTAGAAATGCTGGAATTAATTAAAGAATTCCCTCCTAAGGTTGGCAAACTTTTTGAAAATTACAAAATTAAAGACGGCGTTAATGAAATTATGAACCTGGCACGTGCAGGCAATAAATATTTTAACGATTCCGCTCCTTGGACTTCCATTAAATCCGATAAGGCAAGATGCGGCTCTACTTTATATGTATGCCTTCAGGCAATCTATACTTTGGCTGAATTGTTTAACCCCGTTATTCCTTTCGCCTCCGGTAAAATCTTTGAGTTACTAAATACTGCCGGTACCGATTGGGATAGCTGCGGAAACGAAAACCTCCCTTCAGGTCATCAGTTAAATAAGCCTTCAATTTTATTCACTAAAATAGAAGATGAAACTATTCAAAAAGCAATTGATGACGCAAATGCTACTTCAGTACCAAAAGCTGAATCTAAAAAAGAAGATGAACTGATTACAATTGATGATTTCCTTAAGGTACAGCTTAGAACGGCAGAAGTAATTTCAGCCGAGAATGTCCCTAAAAGTGATAAATTATTAAAAATTAAAGTAAAATTAGATAATGAAGAACGCCAGGTTATGGCGGGAATTGCAAAAAGTTATAAACCCGAAGATTTAATTGGTAAAAAGGTTGTTGTAGTTGCAAACCTTAAACCTGCAAAGCTTATGGGTCAAGAATCCAAAGGTATGATTTTAGCAGTCGAACAAGCAGATGGTTCACTGCAAGTGTTGACTGTAAATAATTCAGTAAAAAATGGCACACGTGCAAAATAATAAAGGTAGTAATATGAAAAAATTTGTCCTTTTAGTGTTTGTTATAATGTCACTTAATGTATTTGCTCAGGCTCCGTTAAACAAATATAGCAATGCATTAGCACTGCGTATGCAGGGCGACAAGTCCGGTAATTATCTTGTTTGGGTTTCTTTTAAAGATAAAGGAGCAGATTTCTCTAAATATTTGAGCGCTCCTCAAACTGTTTTAAGCTCAAAATCTATTGAAAGACGCCTCAAATATAAACTCCCGGCTTTGGATAACAGCGATATGCCGGTAAATGAGTCATATATTAAAGAAGTAAGCCTTCTGGGCGGCACCGTTAAACAAAAATCCCGCTGGTTTAATGCTATAAGTTTATATGCTTCAAAAGCGCTTATTGAAAAAATTGCGGTTCTTCCTTTTGTAGATAAAATTGATGTTGTTGCATCTTACGCTGCAAACATGAAAACAGAAACCATGCACAGTATCTCTAAACAAAACGGTACAAATACTCCAACCAATACGGATGTTATTGATTACGGTTATTCTTTAACTCAGCTTCAACAGTTAAACGTACCCGCAGTACATAACCTGGGCTACCATGGTGAAGGTATTACAATTGCAGTATTGGATGCCGGTTTCAGCTTATTGAGCCACGAAGCTTTTCAAAATATGCATATAATTGCAAAGTGGGATTTTGTTAACCACGACCCGGGTGTTGGAGACAGTACCGATATGGGTGAAGGTTCTCACGGAACTCAGACCCTTTCTACAATTGGCGGCTTTAAAAGCGGTAAACAGGTTGGACCCGCTTATGCAGCTTCTTTTATCTTAGCTAAAACCGAGAATACAGATTCTGAAACCCCGATAGAAGAAGACAATTGGATTGCTGGTATTGAATGGGCTGACAGTATTGGAGTCGATGTAAGTTCTACTTCCTTAGGTTACATAACTTTTGATTCACCATACACCAGCCATACCTGGCAGGATATGAACGGCAATACATGCCGTATTACCATAGCTGCCGATCTTGCTGTTAAAAAAGGTATTGTTGTTGTTAACTCCGCCGGTAACGAGGGAAACAATTCAAGTCATAACACTTTAGGCGCTCCTGCAGACGGCGATAGTGTAATTACAGCCGGTGCTGTTACAAGTTCCGGTACCAGGTCTGACTTTAGCAGCGTAGGCCCAACTGTTGATGGGCGTACAAAGCCTGACATTATGGCTATGGGCTCAAGCGTAAGCGTTGCAAGTCCTTATTCAACTACCGGCTATACATATAATGACGGTACTTCCTTTAGCTGCCCTTTAGCTGCCGGAACAGCAGCATTAGTTTTACAGGCCAGACCATTTCTAACCCCTATTCAAATAAGAGACGCACTCAGAAATACAGCCTCTATTCATACATCGCCCAACAACCAGATGGGATGGGGCATTATAAATACTTTAGCTGCAATTAATTATTTCCCGGTACCTGTTGAATTAACTTCATTTACCTGTGCTTCAGGTAATACCGGTATTACTCTTAATTGGGTCACCGCTACTGAAAAGAACAACTCAGGTTTTGAAGTTCAAAGACGCTCTTACAACTCTCAGGATAATTTTATTACTGTTGGTTTTGTTAATGGCAATGGAACTTCAACTGAAAAACACTCTTACACTTATAATGATAAACCAGGAACCGGCAAATATGTTTACAGACTTAAACAGGTTGATTTTGACGGAACAGTAAGTTTCAGTAAAGAAGTTGAAAGCAGTTTTGATGTTGTAAATTCCTTTACTTTATATCAAAATTATCCTAATCCGTTTAACCCGACTACAAATATAAAATTTGATATCCCTGAATCAGGCCATGTTAAGTTAGCTTTATATGATGTACTGGGCAATATGGTTAAAGTTCTTATGGATGAATCTAAAGATAAAGGGACTTATTCATGCTCACTGAATGCTAAAAATATGGCAAGCGGTACTTATTTTGTTAAACTTATCAGCAATGGATATCAAAAAACGATAAAAATTGCCTTATTAAAATAACAGTTTAGTGTACAAACAAGGATTTAACTACAAATTACCTTGATTTTAAGAAGTTAGATAATTAAAATAATCAGCCTAAAATTTCAATAAAAGGAGAAAAATTAAATGGCTTTAAGGTTAGTAACTCTATTTTCCGTTTTAATGACAGTATTTTTGATGTCATGTGGTCCTAAAGTAACAGAAAATGTACTTGCAAAATACGATGGCGGACAAGTTACCAAAAGTGAATTTGAAGAATATTATATTAAAAATTCAGGTAACATTGAACAGGCAAAAAAAGACTCTTTGCCTAAATTAAAAAGCTTTTTGGATCTTTATGTAAATTACAAACTCAAATTAGAAGATGCTAAAGTAAAAGGTTATCCAGGCAATAAAGACTTAATTCAGGAACTTAATGATTATAAAAAGAAAGTCGGTGTCTCTTTCTTATTAGAAAAAGAATTAGTCCTTCCCGGAATCAAGAACTTATATGAAAGAAGAAAAGTTGAGTTAAGAGCTGCTCATATTATGTTACGCCCTGATTCAACCGGTGACGAAGCTTGCCGCATTAAAGCAAACAAAATATTAGACAGCATAAAACTTGGCAAAGCTACCTTTGAAGATATGGCTATGAAGTATTCAATTGATGTTTATTCAAAAAATGTTGGCGGAGATATCTTCTATATTACTGCCGGTATGCTTCCATATGAATTTGAAGATGCCTGCTATGCTACAGAACCTGGTAATGTTTATCCAAATGTTGTAAAAACAAAATTCGGATATCACATTATTAAAGTTACTGAAAAGCAAGAACGAATTCCTCAGATTAGAGCAAGCCACATTCTTGTTGATTTTTATGATGGTAAAGGTAATGTTGACTCTGTTGCTGCAAAAGCAAAAATTGATACGGTTAAAATGCTTCTTGCTCAAGGTAAACCTTTTGAAGATTTAGCCAGACAATACAGCAAAGACCCCGGCTCAAAAGATAATGGCGGCGACCTTAACTTCTTTGAAAGAAGAATGATGGTTAAGGAATTTGACGAAGCTGCATTTAAACTTAAAAAAGGTGAAGTCTCTGATATTATCAAAACCAATTATGGCTATCATATTATTAAATTGACCGACGTTCGTAAAACTGCTCCTTTTGAAGAACAAAAAGAAGAACTTAAAAAAATGTTTAAACAGTCACGTTATCAAGATACTTATGATAACTATGTTAAAACTTTAGCAACAAAATATAATTATAAAGTTAACCAGGAAACCCTTAACTTAATGTTAAAAAACAGCGATTCTGTAAGAATAGCTGATGAAAATCCTAAAGCTATACTTTATAAAGATAAAGAACTTATGTCACTTAACGGTAAAAGTATTACTGCCGGTACCGTTCTTGAAGATTTAAAAGACATGTCTGAATTTGCAAGCCGTTTTATTGTTTTTGATGCAATGAAAAGCGGTATGGATAAATTATCCGGTGATTTATTACTTCAGGAAGAAGCTGCTAATTTAGATAAATCTGATAATGAATTTGCTTCTTTAATGGAAGACTATAGAAATGGTATCTATATTTTCAAATTACAAGAAGATGAAATTTGGTCTCAAATTAAAGTTGACTCTGCTAAATTATTACCTCTTTATGAAACTACAAAACAAAACTATGTATGGCCTGACAGAGTAAATTATCAGGAAATATATTCTTCTAATGATAGTTTAGCTAACCGTTACTATTCAATGTATCAAAACGGAACCAACTTTGATACTTTAGCTGTTAAATACACTGAACGTCCGGGCTTGAAAGAAAAAGCCGGTGTTTATAACTTAGTTGAAGTTAGTTCTAATCAAATGGCAGATATTGCTTTTAAACTTAAAAACAATGGTGACGTTTCTGCTCCTTTCAAAGCAGGCAGCGGCACTGCTTTTGTTAAATTGCTTTCTAAAGAACCCAGCAGAATTAAAACTTTTGACGAAGCAAGAGCTGAAGTTGCAGGGCTTTATCAAGAAAATGAAAGCAAAAGGTTAGAACAATCTTATAACCAAAAATTAAAAGATAAATATTCACCTGAAATCTTTTATCAAAACCTTGAACAAGTATTTAAAACTAAGTAATATATTTATTATTCCCCTCCTTGCCGCAGCCTTAATAAGCTGCGGCAAGAATAAATCTGACAACGAATTTGCCGCCAAAGTTGACAAGTCCACTCTATCCCAAAAAGAATTAAATTTACTGGCCGACTCTTCCACTTACCGCAATTTATCCAAGCAGGAAATTATTAATGAGTGGATTCAAAATGAAGTACTGTTTAAAGAAGCTGAACGAAACGGAATTTTAACTGATTCTAAATTTCAGGCTGCTCTTTCCTTGTCTAAAAAAAAGCTGGCTGCCGGTTTCCTTCTGGACAAAATTTATGATGAATACAAACCGGAAATTTCCGAATCTGAAATTGCAAATTATTTTAATACCCACAAGGAAGAATTTAAATTATCGCATAAAGCTTTTTTTGTAAATCTTGCAATATTTAACAATCAGGAAGATGCTGTTAAGTTTAGAAACGAAATTTTGGGCAAAAATTGGGAACAGGCGCTATTTTCTTTTAAAGACAACAAAGCTTTAGTTAAATTTGAGACCAGGAAATTAATTTATTATGAAGATGTTGAACCTTCTGATCTTGCCGAAGTGCTAAATCAGATGCATCCGGGCGAAATTAGTGTCCTCTTGCCACTTGGTAATGACTTTATTGAATCCTTTTTAATAAATAAATTTGAAGATGAAACTGTGCCTACTTTGGATGCAGTAAAATTGAATGTTAAAGCCAGATTGCTTGAAGTTAAAAAAAACGAATATTTAAAAATCTATATGAACAAATTGTATTCTAAATATGCAATTGAAATTAAAGGTGAAAAATGAAAATTAAAACTTTTGTCCTTGTGTTTTTCTGTTTTTGGTTCGCAAAAAATATATTTGCACAAGAAGTACTGGATAAAATTGTTGCTGTTGTTGATAATGAAATAATCTGTCAAAGTGAACTTAATTTTCAGGTTAATCTTTATGCTTCTCAGAAGAACCTTGACCCAAACACACCGGGACTAAAAGAACAATTGCTTAACGCTTTAATTGAAGATAAATTAGCTTATTCTCAGGCAATTTTTGACTCTATTACTGTTTCTGATGAAGAACTGAATCAGCGTATAAATTATCAGATTGATAATTTTACTCAGCAGTTCGGCTCTGTTGAAGGTGTTGAAAAAGCTTATGGTATGTCTATTGAGAAAATAAAAAAAGAATTGAGATCTAATGTTACTAAAAGCATCATGGTTCAAAAACTTCAGGATAAAAACTTTGGACAATTAAGTGTTTCTAAAAGGGAAGTAGAAGAATTCTATGGTATCTACAAAGACAGCATTGCTGTAATCCCTGAAAAATTTAGAGTTTCTCATATTTTCCGACTGCCAAAAGTCTCTGATGAATTAAAGGTAAAGTACAAACAAAAAGCACAATCCCTGCTGGATTCACTTAAAGCAGGCGCTGATTTCTCTGCTTTCGCAAAAAAATATTCTGAAGATCCAGGCAGTGCTGCTAAAGGCGGAGATTTAGGTTTTACAAAACGCGGAATGCTTTTTCCTGAATTTGAATCTGTTGCATATGATCTAAAACCCGGACAGACCTCTGCTGTTGTGGAAACTCCGGTCGGTTATCATATTATTCAATTAATTGAAAGACGCGGAGACAATATTCACGCCCGCCATATACTTGTTAAGTTTAAAAATGACGACGCAGCAGATCTTAAAGTTATTGAAATGCTAAGCGCTGTAAGAGATACTATTCAAAGAGGAATAGCTAAATTTCAGGAAATGGCTAAAAAATACAGTGAAGATAGAGAAACCGCTCCATTTGGCGGACTTATTGGCGAATTTTATGTAAATCAGTTAGATAAAACTTTAGGTGATATAGTTTCTAAAATGGAAGACGGCGAACTTAGTTACCCAAAAAGAATTGATTACGGCAAAGATATTTACGGCTATCATATCGTTTGGCTTGAAAAAAGAATTCCAAAGCATGCCGCTAATTTAAGAGATGATTTTGCTGAAATAGAAAAAATGACACAGAATAACAAAAAACAAAAATTATATCAAAAATGGATGGAAGATTTAAAGAAAAAAATCTTCTGGGAAATCAGATTATAGTTATCCAATTTTGATGTAAAGTAAAACTCAGTTTCTTCATATTTTAGTTTATAATTTAAAGGCAGGTATTTTGAAAGATTCCGAAATTATTAAAGACGATGTCCAGTTGGCTGAAAAGCTCAGGAAACAAGTTCAGGAAATAAAATCAGAAATAAGTAAAGTAATTATTGGTCAGGATGAGATTATAAATCAAATGATAATCACTCTTCTCTGCAAAGGACATTGCCTGCTTATTGGTGTTCCCGGGCTTGCAAAAACTATGCTTATTAAAACCATTTCCGAAATTATGAATCTCAAATTCAACCGGATTCAGTTCACTCCCGACCTAATGCCAAGTGATATTACAGGTACGGAAATAATTGAGGAAGATGCAGCTTCAAAAAGAAGGAATTTCAAATTTATTGAAGGTCCTATTTTTGCCAATATTATTCTTGCAGATGAAATAAACAGAACGCCCCCTAAAACACAGGCTGCTTTGCTGGAAGCCATGCAGGAGCATAAAGTTACAATTTCAGGCACTACTTATACATTAACTGAACCCTTTTTTGTTTTGGCAACTCAAAACCCGATTGAGCAGGAAGGGACATATCCTTTACCTGAGGCACAGCTTGACCGCTTTATGTTTAACCTTTGGCTTGATTATCCGAGCTTTGAAGAGGAAGTAAAGATAGTTCAAACAACCACAAGCGAGTATCTTGCCAGTTTAAAAAAGATTATCTCTTATAATGAAATAATTGATTTTCAGAATCTGGTAAGAAAAGTTCCCGTTGCAGATAATGTAATTAATTTTGCTGTTAAAACCGTAAGCCTGACACGCCCTGCTAATCCCGAAGCACCTGACTACATCAAACAGTGGGTAAGCTGGGGAGCAGGACCAAGAGCATCACAATACCTGATACTTGCAGCTAAAGCAAAAGCTATTATGGATGGCCGTTTTACTCCAAATATTGATGATGTAAAAAATGTTATGCTCCCTGTATTAAGACACAGAATAATTACTAATTTTTCTGCCGAAGCCGAAGGAATAAAATCTGTTGACATCATAAACAGACTTAAAGGATAAATTCTTCGTCTTTATGGTTCGTTTTAGTTTTACAAAGCCCCTGATTTAGGGGCTTTTTTTATTTTTTGAGCTATTGCAAAAGTATAAGTGATAGCCATTATCAGCGGCAGCTATCCCGCCAAAGGTCAGAGACAGATCATTTACTTTCTGGTTATTTCGATCCGAATTCGGAGAAAAATCTCTATGCTGGCAATAAATAAATTAGAAGTGGAATAATCCAATTGTGCATTTATAAAAGCTTAAAACCCATAAATGGGTTGAGTGGGCGGGATATTGACCATTTATCGGTCAGGAAGTGTTTTGCACATGAATGTATAAAACCAATTTATTGGTTTCTAAACCGGAATGATGTTATAAGTTAAATCAGATTAAAATTTTTTCCAAACCGCAATTTTAGAGACTGTGTGAATATCCAGTTATCCCCCTTCGTAAGGGGGACAAAGGGGGATCCGGGCTTATGTACTGCATTATATGCAATTATTCAAATATTTTCGCAAATATATCATTGTTCGTTTCTAATTTTCACACAGTCTCTTTAATGGTGGGCAAAAAGGGCAAAGCAATATCCGGATACCATATCGGACTACTAATGTTTTGCATTTAATCTGAAATAGTATATTTTAAAGTACTTCAATTCCATACGTTTATTTATTTGAAATATTTAAAGGAAAAATCTTGAAATTTATATGTTTTATATTCGTTTCAATAACATTATTATTAAATAATTTTACTTTTGGACAGATGCATAAACCAATAAAAGAATATGAGTCCTGGCATCAAGATGAAATTATTGAGCAAAATCTAAATAAAACACCTTTTAATCCTAAAAGTCTGCATTTACTGAAGGATAGTAATAATCCTAAAAACATGTTATTGCGCAATGACTCTAATAAACTAAAAAAACGAAATAAGTTAACTACTACAACCTATTTACCCTTGCAAACTGTTACTGATGACAGTACTAAGCGAACTTATGCTTATGATAATAAGGGTAATAAGCTTATTGAGTTTCGCGAAGTGTGGACAAATAATACTTGGGTTAAGGTTTATAAATGCACATATACTTATGATAGTAATGGTAATGTGCTTACATATCTAACTGAACGGTTGGGAAATAACGTCTTGGTAAATTATGAGAGACATACCTATACGTATAATGAAACAGGGAATCGGCTTACAGAGGTTCTTGAAACTTGGGCAAATAACGACTGGGTAAATTATGAGAGATATACCTATACGTATAATGAAACAGGGAACCGGCTTACAGAGGTTCTTGAGACTTGGACAAATAACGACTGGGTAAATTATGCGAGAAATACCTATACCTATGACAACACCGGAAAACTACTTACTTCACTTTGTGAATATGGAGGAAATATCAGCTGGATCAATCATGAGAGATATACCTATACATATGACAACTATGGAAATCAGCTTTCTGAGCTAAAGGAATATTGGGAAAATAATGTCTGGAACCAGAATTATAGATTTATCTATACCTATGACAACACCGGGAACCGTCTTACTTCACTACGTGAATATTGGTCAAGTAATGGATGGGTGAATTCTTTCAGATACACATATACATATGATAATACCGGTAATATGCTTACATATCTTGATGAACAGTGGTCCGGCAACAGCTGGGTATATTCTTTCAGATCTGTATCTACTTATGATAATTCTGGTAACATACTTACATATCTTGATGAACAGTGGACAAATAACAGCTGGGTATATAATTTGAAATATACATATACATATAACGACAAGGAGAATATGCTTACATCCCTTTGTGAAAATTGGGCTAATAACTCCTGGGCAAATTATGAAACATATACATATACCTATGACATAAACGGGAATGCAATTCATGGTGAATATTGGATGGGGGCAAACAACATGTGGTTTTCCGCTAGAAATATCCTGTTATTATGTTATAACAATAGTTCAGATTCATTGAATGTTTATGCTCACATTGTAAACGCTCAATATACTTCATTTACAGGGATTAACGACAATAAGGTTGCCGTTAATTCATTTAAGCTTGAACAGAATTATCCAAACCCGTTCAATCCAAACACAACAATCAACTACCAATTACCTAAGAACTGCCTGGTAACCATAAAGATATACGATATACTTGGCAATGAAATAAAAACAATTGTAAATGAAACCAAGCCTGCCGGCAGTTATAATGTAAACTTTAATGCATCAAAATTAAGCACGGGAGTTTATATATACAGAATAGTAGCAGATGATTACACCTCTGCAAAGAAGATGATTTTAATTAAATAGCGAGGAAGCTGTAAAGTTTATAAAGTTATAAAGTTATAAAGTTGAAGGTTGAAAGTTGTAATGTAGAATTGTATGCCGGTATTGACGTTTATGTTATGCCGGCATTTTTTATTGAGATGCCGGATATTTTATCTTGGTGGCCTTTCCTTTTCAAGAAATCTCATTGCTGGCAATGAATAAATGAGAAGATATATCACGCCCACCATTAAAATAGTGGGCTGGGTGGTTTCTTCCTCGTAATTATTCAATTGTGCATTCATAAAAACTTAAAACCCATAAATGGGTTGAGTGGGCGGGATATTGACCATTTATCGGTCAGGAAGTGTTTTGCACATTAATGTATAAAACCAATTTATTGGTTTCTAAACCGGAATGATGTTATAAGTTAAATCAGATTAAAATTTTTTCCAAGCCCACTATTTTAATGGTGGGCGAAAAAGGCAAAGTAATATCCGGTTACCATATCGGATTTGAATAGGTAACATTAAAACATTTCCCCCTTTCTATAGCCACACATAGTGGCAGGCCGAATGAAGTCCGCAGGACAATTCGGGGCGGAATTAAGTATCAGAAAATTTCCGCGAACAAATAGTGACGGATTGTATTTATTACTTCCTTACAAACTTTCAACTTTACAAACTTTACAAACTTTATAAACTTCATAACTTTCAACTTTACAAACTTTACAACTTTCAACTCTATAACTTTGCAACTTGCCAACTATATAATCTAAATGATTCCATTTTTCATTATATTTGGGCTACACATTAAAAAGATATTTGCAACAGGACTATTAAATGATAGAAAAAACAGTAACCCTTGAATTAGCTTTAGAACACGGCCTTACTAACGATGAATACAATAAAATAATTAAAATACTCGGCAGAACCCCTTCTTTTACTGAACTTGGAATTTTTTCAGTAATGTGGAGCGAGCACTGCAGCTATAAAAATTCAATTGCCTTATTAAAAACACTCCCACGCTCCGGAGGACGGTTACTGGTTGGTGCCGGTGAAGAAAACGCCGGTCTTATTGATATAGGCGATGGTTTGGCAGTTTGTTTCAAAATTGAGTCTCATAATCATCCATCCGCTGTTGAGCCATACCAAGGAGCAGCAACCGGGGTTGGAGGAATTCAAAGGGATATATTTACTATGGGTGCCCGGCCTATTGCCTCCCTTAACTCACTTAGGTTTGGTTCATTGGAAAACGCACGTACCAGATTTCTTTTTGACGGAATTGTTAAAGGAATTGGCGACTATGGCAACAGCTTTGGCGTTCCTACAATTGCAGGTGAAGTTTATTTTGATGAATGCTACCAGGATAATCCTCTTGTAAATGCAATGTCAGTGGGCATTGTAAAAACTGACTTAACTGCAAGCGCTACGGCAAAGGGTGCCGGAAACCCTATTATGATTGTCGGCTCTTCTACAGGCAGAGACGGAATCCACGGCGCTACCTTTGCTTCTGAAGAGATTTCTGAAAAATCAGAAGCTAAAAGACCTTCCGTTCAGGTTGGAGACCCTTTTACCGAAAAGCTTTTACTTGAAGCCTCTCTTGAAATTATCCGCAGCGGCTGGCTAATTGGTATTCAGGATATGGGAGCCGCCGGAATTGCCTGCTCAACAAGTGAGATGAGCGCAAAAGGTGAATCAGGAATGAGAGTAAATTTGGATAAAGTTCCTTTGCGTGAAAAAGGAATGACGGCCTATGAAATTATGCTTTCCGAAAGCCAGGAAAGAATGCTCGTTTGTGTTAAAAAAGGTTATGAAGATAATGTTAAAGCGGTTTTTAACAAGTGGGACCTTCACTGTGAGATAGTGGGCGAAGCTACCGATGATGGAATTCTGCATATAGAATATGAAGGCAAAGTAAAAGCAGAAATACCTTCTTATGAGTTAGTACTTGGCGGAGGAGCCCCTGTATATATAAGAGAAACTAAAGAACCAGAATACTTAAAGGAAGTTAGAAGCTTTAATCCTGCATCCTTAGAAGTAAAAGGGACTGTACAGGATTCGTTTATCAAACTAATCGGGTCACCTAATATTGCTTCTAAAAGATGGGTTTATGAACAGTATGATTCAATGGTAAGAACTAATACTGTTACTGGTCCGGGCTGTGATGCCGGGGTTGTTTACATCAAAGATACAAATAAAGCTTTGGCCATGAAAACCGACTGCAACGGCAGATATGTTTATCTGAACCCTAAAGAAGGTACAAAAATAGCAGTTGCCGAATCAGCAAGAAACGTTGTTTGTTCCGGTGGTGTTCCGGTAGGCATTACAAACTGCCTCAATTTCGGCAATCCATACAAACCTGAAAATTATTGGCAGTTTACACAAGCCATTGAAGGAATGGGCGAGGCTTGCAGATTTTTTGAAACACCTGTTACCGGCGGAAACGTCAGCTTCTATAATGAATCTCCAAATGCCGCAGTTTATCCTACCCCTGTTATAGGAATGGTAGGCTTGATTGAAAACTCTGAAAATATTATGACTTCTTATTTTAAGAATGATAATGACCTTATATATGTACTTGGTGAAGATTTTGAAGAGCTGGGCGGCAGCGAATACCTAAAATTGATGTATGATAAAGTAGCAGGGAACTGCCCGAACATAAATCTTAAAGATGAAGGAAATCTTCAAAAAACTATTCTTAAATTAATTGATTCAAAACTTGTCAACTCTGTTCATGATATCTCTGAAGGAGGTATTGCAGTAGCTTTAGCCGAATGTTGTATTATTAACAATGAAAAAAGAATTGGCGCTGCTGTAAACACTAAAATTAAAACAAGAGAAGATTTTTCTTTATTTTCAGAATCACAGTCCCGTGTAATTATAAGTATAAATAAAAGCAGTAAAACAAAATTTGAAGACATATTAAACGCTTCAGGTATTCCTTTTGAAATGATAGGAACAACCGGAGGCAGTCACTTAAAAGTAAACAATTCAATATTTGTTGAAATTGAAAAAATAAGTAACATTTATTACAACACAATTTCGAATATAATGAATGAGTAAGAAGAAGACTCCTTACAAAAAAAGTACAAAGAAAATTGATATTAACTCTGTAAAATCATTCGATTTTAAAGACTTTTTTAAATATTATTTCGGCAATTTATTTTTGCGGTTTGATACTGACCATATATTTCTTTCCGCAGGAGGCCTGGCTTTTTCTTTGTTCATTTGTATGATTCCTCTGGTTCTGATTATTTTCTCTGTCTTGGGAAATATTCTTGATTCAAGCAATATGCAGGCTCAAATAAATAATATGATTGATTCTGTTATTCCTTATTCTCAATATTCCAGTTATGTAAAAAAAATTCTTTTCTCCCGCATTGATGAAGTTGTTGAATATAAAACCGCTGCCGGAATAATCGGTATTTCGGGTATGCTGTTTGCAGCAAGCAGTTTATTTAGCGCCATGCGCACGGTACTGAACAAAGTTTATGGGATTTTTGTTGATGTAAATTTCTTTTTGGCAAAGCTTTGGGATTTTGCACTGGTTTTTCTGGTAATTTTACTTTTCTTTATGATTACTATTTCGATGCCAATTTTTGAAATGCTCAGAAAATCGGCACTTGACATAAAGTATCTAAAATTTCTTCAGGGACCCTTTTTTGAGCATTTTTTATTTTCCGTAATTTCCCTGGTTACAATTTTCTTCCTGTTTGTAGTTTTATATATCACCGTCCCGCGTAAAAAGCTTGGTAAAAAAGCAGTCTTTTTAAGCGCTTTTTGGTCAGCTATCCTTTGGGAAGCTGCAAAACAGGCATTCGGTTATTATATCTATAATTTTGCTAATTTCGGAAAAATTTACGGCACGTACGCTTTAGTAGTAGTAATTGCTTTTTGGATTTATTACTCTGCCATTGTATTTATTATTGGTGCTGAAATTGGCTGGCTTTATTATTTAAGGCACTTAAAACCTGCAAAAGAGATAAAAAAAGCCTGATTTTTGATAATTAATTGTAAAATTAATAGTCTAAGTGGTTTGTTTTAAATAAAAAAGTATTATATTTGTAGTTCTAAAATTTTTAGGCTAAGAAGCAAAGAACTAAGGAGTACCAAAAAATGTCAAGAAGATGTCAATTAACAGGAGTAGGACCTTTAACAGGAAATACTGTTTCGCATGCGCACAACCGTAGAAGAAGAAGATTCTTGCCAAATTTACAGAAAAAAAGAATTTGGGTTCAAGAACTGAATAGATTTATTACGCTTAAATTAACGGCCAGTGCTATTAAAACTATTAACAGAAATGGTACATCCGAAATTGCTAAATTAGTTGCTACCAATGTAATTAAAGCAAGATAATTTTTAGGTTTTACTTATTATATTAGTAAAAAAGCTGCCCTCAAAAGCAGCTTTTTTTGTTTTAAATTTCAATCGGCACTCTTTTTCTCTCACCTCCAATTCCCCTCACACAAATGTAAGATTCTTGTTTTTATAACTTACATAACATTTCTTTTTTTTGTAGGTTCTTTTCTCTGTAAAAATTGTTATTTTTTAAATCTAAATAATTTGGAAAGAAAAACTTATGCAAATTTGTATTTTTGAAGGGATCTACTTTGATCGTCTTGAGCCCTTGGTTTTTCCGAGGCCTGTTTATAATCTTGTTTGCGGTATTCATTCTCTTAAAGATAAGATATTAAGAGCTTATCCGGGCGTACATCATTCTTTCCATTGCAGACCATATATTGTTCCTTTTCTGCAAAACAAATACCCCCGGTTTGAGGTTAACACTATTACTGATGATGACTGCCTGTTTATTAATGGGGCAGTACTTGCTCATCAAAACCTCTCTCAAATTATACCCATAAGTGATACTACGAACAAACTTTATGTCAATAATGATACCATTATTGCTGCAAGAGTTTCGGGTAAAAAACTTGAGGAAATTAAAGGCAATATGAACGACCTTTTAACCGAGTCCAATTTTGATGGACTTCCGGTTGAAAAAGTTGATGTTAAATGTATTGATTATGTTTGGGATTTAATTAATAACAACGGCAAAGAGCTGCTTAGTGACTATGCTTTTCTGGTGCAGAATGAGAAAGAAAGGATTTTAGGCAAAGTTCACGTAGGAGCCCACCTGATTGAGAAAGATAACATCTTTATTGCTCCGGGTGCAGAAATTAAGCCGGGTGTTATTTTAGATGGCTCGCAGGGACCTATTTATATTGATAGAGACGCTGTCGTTTATCCGAATGCGGTTATTGAAGGTCCTGTTTATGTTGGACAGAGTGCTCAGATAAAAAGCTGTGCAAGAATTTATGATAATGTAAGTATTGGCAAAGTATGTAAAGTAGGCGGTGAAGTAGAGTGTTCAGTTATTTTTCCTTATACTAATAAGCAGCATTCAGGATTCCTCGGGCATGCCTATATTGGCAGTTGGGTTAATCTTGGCGCTGATACTAACTGCAGCGACCTTAAAAATAATTATGGTATGGTTAAGATTTACGTTGGCGGAGAAATTGTTAACAGTAATTCTCAGTTCCTCGGTTTAATTATGGGGGATCATTCAAAAACAGCCATAAACAGTATGTTTAACACAGGTACTGTAGTAGGTTTTTCTTGTAATATTTTTGGTGCAGGATTCCCTGCAAAATATATTCCTTCATTCTCATGGGGCGGTAGTGATGCCATTACAACCTATGACCTTGAGCGTTCCATTGAAACCGCTAAAAGAGTGAAACTAAGAAGAAATAAAACCATGCTGGAATCCGAAGAAAAGCTTTTCCGCAAGATATTTGATTTGACTAAAAAAGAAAGAAGAAAAAGAGGGTATCCTTATTAAGATGACTATTTTGGAAGAGCATAAAATTAAAGATTTGTATTCCGGTGTTAGAGGAGTTGCTGTTAAAATTTTGAATCGTGTTGAAAGAACCGACTCTTATTTAGACCGGCTGCTTGACCAGGAAATGAGATTCTCGGATCTAAATGGGCAGGACAAAGCTCTTTTGTTTGAAATTGTTCATGGCGTTATCAGATGGATGGGAAGACTTGACTGGATTCTTAACGGTTTTTATAAAGGTCAGTTTTCTAAGGCTATTCCTAATCTGAAAAACGGCCTCAGGGTAGCTCTTTACCAAATTATGTTTTTGGATAAAGTACCTGATTTTGCCGCGGTTAACGAAGCAGTTGAATTTGTTAAGAAATTACAGGGACAAAAACCCGCTGATTTAACCAATGCAATCCTTCGGAATATTATCAGAAATAAAGCGGGATTGAGATACCCAAATCCCGATGAAGATTTACCCGGCTACATTGCCGCTTTTTATTCCCATCCCTCATGGATGGTTAAAAGATATTTGAAAAGATTCAGCAGGGAAGATGTTGAGAAGCTTCTTGCTGCCAATAATGAAAAACCCGTTCACACATTAAAAATAAATCAAACGAAAACTGATCCGAAAGAGTTTAAAGAATTACTCAAGAGCGTAGGACTAAAATATGTACAGGGTACTTATCTCGATGATTTTTTTAAACTACAGAACTTAACTAATATTACCTCCTGGGAATATTTTGCCAAGGGTTATTTTGATATTCAAGATGAGGCAGCCGGGATACCATGCCGCTTGCTTGATCCCAAACCCGGTATGAAAATATTAGATATCTGTGCTGCTCCCGGCGGCAAATCCTCTTATATTGCTTCCATTATTAAAGATGACGGGCAGATTATTTCTCTTGATAAATTTGAAAGCCGGCTTAATATCTTTAAGAAAAACATCGAACGGTTAGGTTATACGTCAATTACCTCACTGGCTATTGATGCACTGGAATATGAGGAAACCGGCTTTGACAGAGTACTGGCAGACGTACCTTGTTCAGGTACCGGTACCCTCTCTAAGAAACCGGATATTAAATGGAAGAAAGAGCTGCTTGATATTAAGAAAATAACAGTTTTGCAGTATGAACTGTTAAAGAAAGCCGCAACATTGGTTTCTGTTAATGGCGCAGTTGTGTACAGTACCTGCTCTATCGAACCGGAAGAAGATCAGGAAATTGTCCTTAAATTTTTGCAGGAACATCCAAATTTTGAATTAGAAAATGCTGCTGAGTATGTTCATCCTGATTTAGTAACTGCGGAGGGTTTCGTTTTAACGCTTCCGCATAAACATCATATGGATGGAGCTTTCTCTGCAAGATTAGTACGAAAAATATAAATAATAATTACTTTAAAATAAAAATATTAGAACCATGTTAGATAAATTTGCTGAAGAACTTAAACAATTAAGATTAGATAAAAACTTAACACTGCAGCAGGTTGCTCAGTTTACAAGAATAGATATTAAATTTTTAGAAGCAATAGAAGAAGGTGACTTTTCTTTCCAGCCCGAATTATATATCAAAGCTTTCATTAAAGACTACATTAAAGCGCTTGACGAAGATCCTGTGCTTTATTTAAAGAAATTTGATTATGCAAAACAGGGCAAAGCATATGAAGAGCCAAAAAAACAAGAACCCGTAAAAAAATCTCATAGCCCCTTCCGTTCTCCTTTAAAGAAGGATGAAGAGGTTACACCCCCTGAATCATCCAGTGGAGTTTTACCTTTTAAAAATGAACCGGAAGCTGAGCCGGAGCATGAAGAAGAGAATAACAACTATATTGAAACTCCGATTGAGTACCCAAACGTTACAAAGTCGGAACCTCCAAAAGCAAAAGTAAGTAAAACTTCTTTTAATGCAGTCTCAACAGGCCCTTCTCCTATTGAATATAATCCGGGTGGTTTTGATAAACAATGGATTATAATTGGCGGAATTGGCATTTGCTTTGTCGTTATTATCGGTATCTATTTTTTATTCTTTAAGGGTGATTCCAGAAAAATTGTAACGGAAACTTCTTATCAGCAGGAGGTGACAGAGAACTCAAACAGATATACGGAGCCTGAAAAAACAGCCTCTGCAGACAGTACTACCGCTATTACTTCTGACAGTCTTGTTTTAGAAATTTCTACTACTGAAAAAACATGGCTTAGCTTACAAATGGACAGCACCCGGGCAAAAGACTTATCCCTGGCTCCTAATCAGCCTGTTAAGTTTTCAGCTAAGTACATATATACTTTGTTTACCAACAAAGCTAAATTATTAAACCTTACCTTAAACGGCAGAAAGCTGCAATATACTATGGGCAGTAACCGTGCTAAGTTTCAGGTTAACAAAGATGGTGTAACAAATATTAAGCTTTTTAACAAGCCGGAAAATTCTTCAAATGTCCACTAATGTAATAAATAGGATTGAAGAACTAAGAAATTTAATTAGAGAAAATGATTACAAGTACTATGTTTTAGCCGAACCTGTAATCAGCGACTATGATTACGATCTCTTAATTAAAGAACTTGAAAAGCTTGAAACTGATAACCCGGAACTTATTACTCCTGACTCTCCGACTCAAAGAGTAGGAAAAGAATTAGTTAAAGAGTTTAAATCCGTTGTTCATCGTTTCCCTATGCTTAGCCTGGCTAATACGTATGACGAAGGCGATTTACATGACTTTGACCGCAGGGTAAGAGAAGCTCTCCCATTAAACGAAGCCCCTGAATATGTTGTTGAATTGAAAATTGACGGTGCTTCAATTTCACTCACTTACAATAACGGGCTGCTTGTTAAAGCCGCCACAAGAGGTGATGGCTTTGCCGGTGAGGATATTATTTCAAATGCAAGAACCATAAAGTCTATTCCTTTAAAACTAAAAAAAGCTAAAACCGGAAAATACCGCCTTGATGATATTGAAGTCCGCGGTGAGATTTATATGAGAATTTCAGACTTTGAAAAACTCAACAAAGAAAGAGAAGAAAGCGGCGATAAGCTATTTGCAAATCCCCGAAACTCTGCCGCCGGCACTTTAAAATTACAGGATCCCAGAACGGTATCCAAACGCCGCCTTAATATGTTTGCATATTATCTTTTGAGTGCGGATGAAGAATTACATTCACAGGAAGAAAATCTTTCTCTTCTGACCGAAACGGGCTTTACTGTTAATCCAAACCGCTTTTTATGCAAAAGTATTGATGAGGTAATTGAAAAATGCCGTATCCTGGAGAATTTAAGAGATTCTCTGCCTTATGAAATTGACGGTGCTGTTATAAAAGTGAATTCCATTAAGCATCAAAAAATTCTTGGTACCATTGCAAAATCTCCACGCTGGGCAGTGGCATATAAGTTTAAAGCAAAACAGGCAATTACAACGCTTAATAAAATTACCTGGCAGGTAGGCAGACAGGGAACTATTACCCCGGTGGCCGAACTTGAACCTGTGTTTCTGGCCGGCAGCACTATTAGCAGAGCGACCCTGCATAATATTGATGAGATTAAAAGGAAAAAAGTTAAAGAGCATATTAAAGTTGTTATTGAAAAGGGCGGGGATGTAATTCCTAAAATTGTTGCCTCCATTGAAGACAAAATGGACAAGGATTTACCAGAAGTTCTTCCTCCTGATAAATGCCCTGAATGCGGTTCTCCTTTATTTAGACCGGAAAATGAAGTTGCCTTATATTGTGAAAACACTGAATGCCCTGCTCAAATTAAGGGCCGTCTTGAGCATTTTGCGCACAGAGGTGCCATGGATATTGAAGGCTTAGGTGAGGCTTTGGTCGACTTATTCGTTGAATTAGGCTTTCTGAAAACATATCCCGATATTTACGATCTTAAAGACAGAAAAGATGAACTAATAGTAATTGAAAGACTTGGCAAAAAAAGTGTTGAAAACCTGCTTGCCAGTATTGAAAAAAGTAAGCAGCAGCCATTTAACAAAGTGCTTTTCGGCCTGGGTATCAGATATGTGGGCGCAGGCGCCGCAAAAAAACTTGCAGGTCATTTCAAATCAATTGATGCTCTTATGAACGCCGATGAAGAGGAAATAAACTCAATTTATGAAATTGGCGAGAGCATTAGTAAAAGTGTTAAAAAGTTTTTTTCTAATCCACATAACTTGCACGTAATAAATCGGCTAAAAGAGCACGGACTTACTTTTGAGTCCGAAGCAACCGTAGTAAGTGAAAACTTTTTCAGTGGGAAAACTTTTGTCTTAACCGGCACTTTAAGTTCACTTTCGCGCGAAGAGGCCTCAGATAAAATAACCGCTCTGGGCGGTAAAGCTACTTCAAGCGTAAGCAAAAAAACTGATTTTGTAATAGCCGGTGAAAATGCCGGTTCTAAACTCAGCAAAGCTGAGGCGCTTGGCGTTAAAATTTTGAATGAAGATGAGTTCTTAAAACTCCTGGGAGAAATTACTTGAGCATTATAGATAATTTAAAAAATATTATTTCAAGTGGAATTATAAACAAAGAGCTTAAGAAAAAGGATAACGAACTAAAATCATTTGGCGGATCCTTTAAAAAATCTTTTAGTGTTTTTGTTATAATGCCTCTAAACGAAACAGATTTTCATCATAGTTTTGAGGTATTAAGATTTCTTGAACAAAACAAAAAACATTTAGTTATTTTTCTTAATGATTATAGGGTAAGTCTTTTACCCCAGTCGTTAAAATCAAAGGCATTCCCCTTTAATGCTAATGATATAAATAAAGTAAATCTGCCCAGTAAAGTATTGATGCAGAAAATACAGGAAAATAATTATAATGCAGTTGTTGATCTGAACAGGGAAGAAAATGTTCTGTTTGAATATATTTCATTTATAACAAAGGCACCGTTAAAAATTGGCTTTAAGAAAAACAATTCCGATAAGTATTATAACTTTCAAATGATAAATAGTTCGGAAGATGCTGATGTTTCTTATAAAAATTTAGTAAATTGCCTACAAATGTTTTAGGAATAATTATGAACTTCGAAACCAAAAAAATTGATGATATTACTATTTTTAAGCTAAACGAAAGAAGGCTTGATACAAACATCTCCGGTTTAGTTAAGGGTGAGTTTACACTTATGCTTAAGGTAGAAGGAATTACTAAATTAATTATTGACTTAAGCCACGTTGAATCTTGCGACAGCTCAGGTTTAAGCTCAATTTTGGTTGCAAACAGACTTGTTAATGCCGTAAGTGGGAAAATGAGGATAGCTGCCCCTTCTGAAAAAGTTCATTCCTTAATTAGAATTACTCAGCTTGATAAAGTCCTTCCGGTCTGCAATTCAGTTGAACAGGCTATTTACGAATTAAATGAAGATTAAATAGGAGCTCATTTTGGAATCTGGTTTACTTGTTGATTACGCGATTATCTTTTTTTACTTATTAGGGGTTACAATAATTGGAATTTATATCGGGGGAAAACAAAAGAATGCAAAAGATTATTTTTTGGGCGGAAAGGAAATGTCCTGGTGGTCTGTCGGCTTTTCTATTGTTGCCAGTGAAACAAGTACTTTAACTTTTATCAGCATCCCGGGCCTTGCTTACAAATCCAACATGTTTTTTCTCCAGCTTGTTTTTGGTTATTTTATTGGCAGGCTTCTGGTTAGTGTAATCTTTATTCCGGCATATTACAAAGGGAATTTAGAAACCGCATATGATTTTTTAGGCAAAAGATTTGGTCTCTCTCTTAGAAAATTTACATCTACCGTCTTTATTGTAACAAGAGTTTTGGCCTCCGGTGTCAGGCTTTTTGCCACAGCCATACCTGTTCATATTATTACCGGGTGGAGTTATCCGGTTTGTATTTTGGTCATAGGCCTTTTTACGTTAGTCTATACCTTTGTGGGCGGCTTAAAGGCAGTTGTTGCCATGGATGTTGTTCAAATGTTTATATATTTAGGCGGAGCTGTTATTTCAATGATTGTAATGATGCATGCTTTGCCTAACGGCTGGGGTGATGTAACTTCTTTTGCTTATTCAAATGGACAAAACAAATTTGCAATTTTAAATTTTAACCTTGGAGACAGCTTTTGGTCGTTTTTAGCTTCCCCATATACTATTATTGGCGGAATACTTGGCGGTACTTTTCTAACCATGGCGTCGCACGGTACAGATCAACTATTAGTTCAGCGGCTGCTCGGCTGTAAATCTAAAAAGGAAAGCCAAAAAGCATTAATGCTGGATGCTTCTTTTATTCTTCTTCAGTTTGCTTTCTTTTTAGTGTTAGGTTTATGCCTCTACGCATTTTACAAGGGAGTACCGTTTGCAAGCTTAGGACTTAAATCCTCAGATGAAATATTCCCTAAATTCATCATAGAAAATTTACCTCACGGAATTGCAGGAATTGTAATTGCCGGAGTGCTTGCTTCTGCTATGGGCACGCTTTCTTCATCAATCAGCTCTCTGGCTTCTTCAACTTATCTTGATTTATTTAAATTTAAAAATATTACCGGTTCAAAAGAAATGCTTTATTCCCGGTTATTTACATTATTATGGGGTGTTGTTCTTATTGGTGGAGCCATGCTCTTTACCGATACTAAGAGCCCCGTTGTTGAACTTGGATTAAAGATTGCCTCTTTTACTTACGGCGGCCTGCTGGGCACTTTCTTTTTAGGTTTAATATTCAAGCATACAAGGATGGTAGATGCTTATATCGGTTTTATAGCCGGCCTTCTTACTATGATTGCTATAATTTACTTTACAAAAATTGATTACACGTGGCATACTTTCATTGGATGTTTGGCTACTATTATTGTCGGTAATTTATCTTATTTCATTTTAAGAAATTTTTCTGAATTCAAGAAACGATAGTATAATTTATATTTTTTTGGCAGTGAACAACTTTAAGATATTATGGAACCAACAAAAATACGCGACTATGTAATAATTGATAAAATCGGCGAAGGCGGAATGGGTGATGTTTATCTTGCAAAAGATAACCTTGAGCGGAAAGTCGCTATAAAAGTTCTTAACCCTATCCTCGCCAAAGATGAGCATCTTGTGAAAAGATTCAAACAAGAAGCGAGGGCTCAGTCTGCTTTATCGCATCCCAATATTGTTACCCTCTATAATTATTTTGTTGAGGATGATAAATACTGCATTGCTATGGAATATGCCGAAGGTGAAACTCTTAAGTCCCTAATTAAAAGAATAGGACCGATTCCCGAAGCCCGCAGCAAAAACATTCTTAAGCAGATACTCGAAGGGCTCAACTATGCCCATTCAAAGGGTATTATTCATCGTGATATTAAACCAAGCAACATTATAATTGACAAAAACGATAATGTTAAAATTATGGATTTCGGCATTGCTAAAATTCTTGGCGACCGGAATTTAACCAAGACCGGAACAAAACTTGGAACAATTTTCTATATGTCCCCGGAACAGGTTTTGGGCCATAAAGACGTTGACCATAGAAGTGATATTTACAGTCTTGGCGTTACGTTCTTTGAAATGCTATCCGGAAAACTCCCCTTTGACTCTACCGATGCGAGCGATTTTATCCTGATGCAGAATATAACCGACGGTCCGATTAAGGATCCAAGAGATTATTATCCCCATATATCGGAAAAAACCGTGAATCTTCTCTTTGAAATGCTTATCAAAGACAGAGCTCAAAGAATTCAAGAATGTTCAGAATGTCTTAGTAATCTTGACGATAATACTGAAAGGCCTCAGATTATCAGAACCGTGCCCGTTCCAAAAATAATTAGAGAATATGTTGATGAAGAGCCTATAAACAATTCAAAATTTATATTCAGTTATTTGTTTATGATATTTCTTTATTTTATTATTTATTTATCACCTTACCTAATAAATTTCTTTATACCAAAAGAAGGTGCCGCAAGTATATATAGCCAATTAAAAGATCCGCTATATTTTCAAAAAGCCTTGTTAAATACTAATATACTTTGCTTTTTTCAACTGATATTTTTCGGACGATTTAAACAGCTCAGGAATATCAATTCAGCATTTATTTTTATGACATTGTCCTTTGTATTAATTAAAATAGTACCTGATTATTTAGATAAACTGTATGATCCAATTTCATTGCCCTTTAATATTGGTTTATCACTTATTCCTCCTTTAGTAATTTTAATTTCCGTCAAGATGAGGCCATTTGTTCTTTTCATGTTAAATCTGCCTTTGTACTTTCTGCTGGGCGGCTTTGGAATTAAAATTTGGGCTTCAGCTTCAGGAAAGGCTGCGGCAACGCTAAATAGTATTATGGCCGCTTTTGCTTTTATATTTATTATTTCACTAACTATTGGATTTGCCCAAACACAGGCATTACTGCTTTCCAAAAACAATAAATATTAAATGCAATGTGAGACTCTATTTCTTTGCAAAATGGCACATATTTGACCTTTTTTTACTGAAAATAGCTCTCAATTTTTTATAAAGAAACTGAATATTTTTCTTAAAATCACTTGTTTTTGATACTTTACTTAAGTTATCTTTAAATTATACAATTTGAATAAAAATATCTAAATATAAAATTTGTGAAAAAAATGCATAAATTAAGCTTAACGCTTAGTTTACGTGTGGAGTAATTATGGCAATTATAGAAAAGATTGATATAGATTCCGATTCAATTTTCCTTAAACATGTACCCATTTTCTCTGAATTGGACGATGAAACATTAGAATGGTTAACAGACATTGGCATAAGAAAGTCTTTCAAGAAAGACTCTATGATTATGCAGGAGAAAGAACCCGGCAATATGTTTTTCGTTATTGCTACAGGCAGCGTTAAAATTTCTCGCATCAACAATGAAGGACGGGAAATTATTTTAGCTATCCTTCAGCAGTCTAATTTCTTTGGTGAAATGTCAATACTTGACGGTTTCTCACGTTCTGCCAATGTAATTGCTCTGGAAGATTCTGATTTGTTTTTGATAAAACGGGAAGAATTTAACAATCTTCTTTACAAACAACCAAAAGTTTGTCTGACCTTATTAAAGGAATTATCAAAGCGTATTCGCGATGCCGATATGAAAATAAAAATTCTCACTCTAAAAGATGCTGTAGGCAGAATCGCTGCCGTACTGTTGCAGCTTGGAGATGAATTGGGCAAGGTTAATAACGGACAAATTGTTATTGATAAACTCCCTCTAAGACACGATATTGCTAACCTTGCTTCTACTTCAAGAGAAACAGTCAGCAGAATTATGCAGGGATTATGCAATAAAGGTATTTTAGAGCTTCATGGGTCCAAACTTAAAATATTAGATTATGAAAAGTTGAAGGACTTAGTTGTTTAGTTAATTAAATATTCTTCTTTAAAAAAGCCGGTTTGTTTTTAAGCCGGCTTTTTTGTTGTCTTTTTGTTATAAAGGGCTATATAAAACTACAAAGATAAATGCTGCAAAGTCTGCTTATAGATTCTACCATTATTATGCTTTGTTATTATTAGAGTTATTAATTACATTTTTCAATATCTCAGTCAGGGCTAAATTCTGAGCTTCAAGATGCTCAATAATAATTCTGTTCTCTTCTTCCGCTTTTTGGTTTATTTTATAATCCAAATGTGCATCTATTCTATCACGATAACTTTGTCTGTTCTGACTCATCATAATTATAGGGGCGGTGTACGCTGCCTGTAAAGAAAGTGCTAAGTTCATAAGGATAAAGGGATATGGATCCCAATGCGAAATAAAGGCAACAACGTTTAACACAACCCATGCCGTTAAAATGCAGGACTGAATAATAATAAATTTCCATGAACCGACAACACTTACTACATTATCAACAACGCGCTGCCCATAGGTTGAGGACTCTTCTATTACCTCATTTACATTTTTTATTGGTTCGTGTTCATGTTTATAAATTTTAGGGAAAATTAGTTCCTTCATCATACAAGACCTTTCAGTGTTTACCTTTGTTATACAATCAAAATTATAATAAAAAACATTAAACTGCAAACAGTAAAAATCAGGTTATAAATACCCGAAAAAAAATCTTGCCGCGCCCTGCAACTCCTTTGTTTTTAATTATTTTGTTAATAAATTTGTAGCAGAAATCTACTTACTTCAAAATAACATAAGGAATTTTTTATGAAAAGAACTCTACTTTTTTTGTTTAGTATAATATTGTTTTCTTCATCCTTCTTTTACTATGGCTGCAAAAAAGACAGCACTCCATCTAACAGCAATTCAAACATCACACCTAATGGCGGCACTTCAGCAATTTACATTACCGGGGCTGTACTTGACGAAAACAATGCTCCTGTTGCAGGCGCCACGGTCTCTGCATACGGCACAACTACTGTTACCTCAAGCGCTGGTATATTCAGCTTCGATAGAATTAGTGTTCCTAAGGACCGTTTTTTTGTCAAAGTGGAAAAATCCGGATATTTTTCACAAAGCCGCGCTGAAAAAGTTGGAAGTGACACCACAGTAACACTGAATTTTAAGTTGATGAGTTCTGCCGCAACCCATACAATTGCTGCTTCGGACGGCGGTGAAGCTGTATTAGACAATGGCTCTAAGGTTAAACTTTCTGCTCAAAGTGTAGTTAAAGAAGACGGTTCAACTTATACCGGCACTGTAAATATGGCTGTTAAATATCTTGACCCTACTTCTTCAGATTTTGCAAGTGTTATCCCCGGTGGTGATATGTCCGCTTTACGTACCGATAACTCTTCTACTACTCTCTATTCTTATGGTGTTATGAGAGTTAAATTAACTGGCAATAGCGGAGAAAATTTGCAGCTTGCCTCAGGCAAAACCTCTGAAATTACAATGGATATTCCAGCTTCTATGAGAGCAGATGCACCGGCAACAATACCATTATGGTATTTTGATGAAGTAAAAGGAATGTGGAAAGAAGAAGGCACTGCAACAAAACAGGGTGATAAGTACGTTGGTACGGTTAAACATTTTACTGACTGGAATTGCGATGTCCCCGGAAATACAGCTACGGTAAAAGGGCGTGTTGTTGACTGTAAAGGCAAACCTTTCCCAGGTGTTGTTGTAAGAACAGGGCAGTCCAGTACCACCAGTGACGCCAATGGTTATTTTGAAAGAAGAGTTCCCACAGGAGTTTCATTTTCCGTAAAAGCAGAAGCCTCTCACAACGCTGGTTTGGAAAGCCAGTCAGTAACCGTTCCCCCTTTAAGTAAAGATCAAGTTTATGATGTTGGCAATTTAAATATGCCTTGTCCTACTATTATTAAAGGTAAAATTCAGTCTAATGGTGTAAGTAAATGGGGCGTTGTAACCCTTAGCTGGGACGGCGGCTCTAAAACCGACTTTACAGACTACGATGGCACTTTTAGAATTATTGCCCCTGTTAATAAAAGTGCTAATCTTTGGATTTATACTTTTGAGAATCAAACCGGATCTAAAGAAATTAGAACTCCTGCAACACAAGGTGATTCTTTAGATGTTGGTGTTATTGAACTTACGGGCTCCATAGCTGTTGGCGATAATTACTTTACTCTTAATGGCGATGGCTATAATAATAAAAAGATTACTTTGAATGTTGTTACTAATATTCTCATGAATATGTACTATAACCCGAATGAAAACAAGACAACTGGCTGGGCGTATGATAATAACAGCACCGACACAACGACTATGTTTATTTCTTTTAGCGGAAACAGTGTTGGCAAAGCTGATTCCGCTGAACTTTATATAATACATAATTCCAAAATGTTTTTCACAGATTATAATGACGTTACCCTAAATGTCACCAAATATGGTAGTATTGGAAACCTTATCGAAGGAAATTACTCTGGAAACGTTTGGCGTTATAATACGGTTGATTATTCAAAGATTAATGTTGGAATTACAGGTAAATTCTCATTAGTAAGATTTGCTTACACGAATGATAAGGTGAAGCTGCCAAAAGAAATTATCAAACATATTAAAAGAGTTGATAAAGCCCATATGCTGAATAAGTATTTGAAAAATACAAATTACAAATAAAAATGGTTTACTAAAAAAAGCCGTCTCTCAACAAGGGGCGGCTTTTTAATTACGTCTCAGCAGTTTTTCACAATCTGCTATCGTTAGAATAAGTGATTTTAAGCACCTGCAACAAAGTCAGGTCTTCTATTTTTAATAATTTATAAAGAAATATTTGCATAGGATAGTGTGTATAACTTGTTGGTATGTTGGTAACTACTTGTTAACAATTGCCATCTTATCCACACACGTTAATAACCCGTGGTTTATAACAAACTTATCCACAATCACACTGTATGAGATGCTTGTGTTTTAGATCATATTCCCACTAAATATGAGTTATCCACCTATTAACACACCATCTACTACCGGGATAATTAATTCTTTAAACAAATGATTAATATATGTAGTGTGTATAACTATCAACAATAGAATTTTTTATGTAAAAATATTAGAGAAGATAAAATATAAGTATGAATAATAAGAAAGGAAAGTATCTTTAAGAAAAATTATGAAAAATCAGTCTCCGAAAAGGAAGTCCCAAAATGATTTCGATTGCGTTTTTTTATAGCGGTTTAATTTAGCCCATCTTTCAGTAGTCATAAAACCCAAAGGAGCTTCATAGATTCCTCCCATAACAAATCCGTCATAAACTCTAACAGCAATTACATTGTTTTGATTTATAAGAACAACATCATTTGGAATGTAATATATTCTGAATTTTTGATAGCTTTCATTATCCATTTCTGCCGAATTATTACCCCCCATTTTACCGGTAGATCCAATAAGTCTTCCGTTTACGTAAACCTGATCAAGATCGTCAATTTTACCTAAAAGCAAAACTAATTTTTTGCCTTTAAGGTAATCTCCTGCATAAAAAGCTTTTCTGTACCACCCAAAGCCGTTATAGCTGTCCAAACCCTGATAATCCCAATATCCGGGAGCGAACATTGTTCTCCACTTTGAATCGTTAAAGTATTTATTTCCATACGAAAGATTATCACCTGTGGTAAATTTCCATTCGCCTTCCAGATTTATATCAAGATAAGCCGAAATTGTTAATGTGTAAAAGCCGATTTCACCTCTTAATATTCCGCCCGATAGTTCTTTATCAAATACTCTTACAGCAATTAAATTGTCGCCGTTTTTATTAAGATAATACTCAGGAACGGGATATCTTCTATATACATAATACGCTGTCTGGTAAAAAGGAGGGAAAGAACCTGAATACCCTATTAATTTCCCATTAACATAAACCATATCCGCATCATCAATATTTCCCAACTGAAGATACAGACTTCTTCCTTTTGAGTCTCCGTAATATTTGAAGTGTTTTCTGTACCAGGCATAACCGTCATATCCATTATAGCCCTGGTCTTCCCATGCTGACGGGACTTTAATTTGATCCCAATTTTTATCGTTATAGCTTTGAGTAGCATACTTCATATTATCGCCAAGTGAAAATTTCCATAGTCCTTCAAGCCGCATGACGGCCTTGAATTCCTGTCCATATATTCCGGCAGTGAAAGCTAGTAGTAAAAGGGATAATATAGAATATATGTTTTTCATTTGCGTAAATTTTACTAATATACTAATTTTTTACTAAGCGATTATCACAGTTTTGTAAACAATTGTAAAAAATTGTCACCATTTAATAATTTATACTTGCTGTCATGTTTCCTGTTCCTGTAACGTACTCATTATAAATAGCAGTCAACATTCTTTTAGTTTTTATATCATTTTCATTTAAGGCTGCTGTTCTTACTTCATTCATTGAGCCGCTTTCATTTATTCTCAGTAAAGACAAAGCAATAAGAATTTTTACATTATTATCATCGGTACTTTTAAGTTCAGAAGTTAATTCACTTGTTGCTTCACTAATTTTATATTTGCCGGCCATATATATTGAGCTTTTCTTCAGTCCCTCGTTATTGGAAGTAATTCCGGCTTTTAGATTTTTAACTTTACTGTTATCTTTTGCGTTAACTGTTGTTGCTAATACTAATACTGTTAATAAGCAAACTGTGTAATAGGCTAAACGTTTCATTTTATACTCCGTTATTTTTATTGTTAATTGAATAAACTTACAGAGTAAAACTACATTACTAAAATGTAACAGGTGTCATTTCCACGTAAACGAATGTAAAATGATGTCACTGACTTGGAACAGAACAATACAATTGGAGTGCAGCAGGTTTATTGTGCGGCCTTTTGTAATTTGATTACTATGATTTCCGGAGTGGAGTTATAACGTACCGGCGCAAGCGACATACCCAAGCCTTTTGATATTACAAAAAGCAAATTGCCGAACCGGTAATCACCTTTAACATATTTTGTTTCTACTAAAGTTGGCGAAAGGTTTACAAAAGGAAAGAAAAAAGTTAACTGTCCACCGTGCGTATGTCCGCATAAATATAAGTCGTAATTCTTTGCAATTGCTTGTGATAATATATAATTTCTTGGCTGGTGAGCCAAAAGAATTTTATAATCGGCATTTTTTCCTTTATCTAAGACACTTACAAGTGTTTTGCGGTCAACTACTTCTACGTAAGTATTTGTAATAAAAGCTACTGCCAGTTTGGCGTCATGAATGTTGAAAATTATAAGAGAATCACTTAACATTTTAATTTTATTTTTTTCTAATGCTTCAGTTACTTCTTTAAGAGACCTGTCCACATCCTCATGATATGCCCAATTATCATGATCACCGACGCAAGAATAAACTCCATATTTTGATTTTATTTTGGCTATGCTTTCGGCAGCCAGGTTTATATACTTTGGCCCGAATGTAATGACGTCACCGCCTACAAGAACCAAATCCGGATTCGTTTTATTAACAAGATTTATGTACTTTCTTAATCTCCAGGCATTGTTGTATCTGTCAGCCTGTACATCAGAAATTAAAGTGATGGTAAAACCGTTTAGTGCGTCAGGCAGGTCAGCTTTTTTAATTTCAATGGTTCTGGTGTCTATTTTTACATAGTCATATAATACTCTTGCAGGTACATAAATAAGGAAAGTAAGAATTACTGCAAAATAAAAGCGGGATTCATATTTTAGTAAAAATGCCCTCCATTTTTTATTGATAATATGCAGAGCCCATTTGATTACATCCCAGAAAATAAATATTATTGAAGTCTGTAAAATAACAATTACAATTAACCAAAACGGAAATTGAATAAAGATATCAAATAAAATGTTTTCGGGAACATCAAATACATAAATATCCATAAAAGTGGAAAATATTGCTCTTATAAGCAGATACGCAGGGAAACCGTTTAGGAAGAAAAAGAAGACAAGCTTAATAATTTTTAAAACTTTTGAATGTACTTTTGTTCTTAAAAAGTAAAATGACTTGTTGAATTTTTTAATAAAGTAAAATTCCACAAGAAATATAGTTAATAAAATAAATAGTGCCCGAAATATATAAGTCATAAATCTATTTGAAATATTAGGATAAAGATAAGTAATAATAAGAAATTATTTAGTGAGAGAGTACGGGTAAAAAAAATACTTCAGAATAAAAAACCCCTCAAATTAATGGATATAAAACCATTATCCATAAAATGAGGGGCTGCAATATTTTTTAAAAATTTATTATCTAAATATATTTACGTCTCCAGCTCCTTCTCTTATTATTTCAGGGACTTCATTACTCAAATCAACAATAGACGATGGTTTGCTTAATAAGTTACCGGAACCTAACATCAAATCAACACTGTTGGCGAATATATTTCTGATGTCGTCAGGGTTTAAAATTACTTCTCCTTTTCTGTTGGTTGTACTTGTACTTATGATTGGATTACCCAATTCTTTTACTAAATCTAAAGTTACCTGATGATTTGGTATCCTTATGCCAACGGTCTGCCGTTTAGTCCATAATGTTTTAGGGACAAGTTTGGAAGCAGGTAAAATAAAAGTATAAGGGCCGGGGAGTAACTTTTTCATTATTTTATAAGCATTGTCAGATACTTTTGCGTATTTAGAAATGTCTTTTAAATCAGAGCAGACAAAACTAAATAGTTTTGATATACCGTCATTTTTAATGTAAAAAATCCTTTCCAGAGCAGCTTTGTTAAAAATATCACAGCCGATTCCATACAGTGTATCGGTTGGATAAATAATAACACCCCCTTCTTTAAGTACTTCAACAGCTTTATTAATAAAACGAATTTGAGGACTTTCGGGATGCAGTTCAAAATATTCCATTAATAATGTCCTTTCATTTATTTCTGTCTTATTTTGGTTTTATTTGATTAGCATTAAAACTTCAATTTTCCATTGCATATTAAATAACAAACCTTTTGGTTATTGTCAACTTTTTTAATTGACATGTAACACAAAAGCTAAAAAATAGCTGTTCTGATACTTTATAGATGCTTAACAAACTTTGAAATACGTTCTATAGCGGCAGCCGGATTCTCTACCGGAAAAATATGTCCTGCATTTGGAACTATGTCAAAACGAGAATTCTTTACCTTGTCGGCAATATTCTTTAATTGTGCCGGGGTTGTAAGTGTATCATATTCACTGCTTAAAAATAATGCAGGGATATTTATTTTTTCAAGGAACTGTACTGTATCAGTCCTGCATGCCATGGCTAAACAGCAGCCCTTTACACCAACTGCACTATAAGATGAGGATTCTTCAATAATATTTTTTAATTCGTCCGCCCGGTCAACCGCATATTTTTCAGAAAACGTGGTAGGAATAAACATACCGGCAAAAGCCGGCAGCCCTTTGTTATTAATCATTTTAATAAAAGCTGCTCTTTTAAGCTTGCCTTCATTTCCGTCGGCTTCAGGCTTTGAGCCGCATAAGATTGCCGCTTTAAATAATTTCTGGTTTCTTTCTAAACAACGGTAGGTTATATAGCCGCCCATTGAGAGACCGCATATTACAGGCTTTGTTAAATTATATTCCCTGATAATTTCAAATACATCATCGGACAAATCTTCAAAAGTAAACTGACCGTCTCCAGTGTATGTGTCACCTAAACCTCTTATATCATAAGATAAACAATAAAAATCTTTTTGCAGCTCTTCAATTACGCTTTCCCACATTTTATGACTTAACGGGAACCCGTGTATAAATATAATAGATTGATTATTCTTATTTCCGGCTTCATATACTTTAAAATTCATTTCAGTCTCCTAAATTTTTAATATCGTAATATACCAATAAAAACAAAATTGTATTAAACTCAATATGGATATGAAAAAACGCACGTACTAATTTTTGGGTGCAAAATACCGGTACCATTTATCCTAATTATCTTTTATTATAATAATTTTTTATTTATTTTCCTTCACTTTATTTACTAATAAAAGAAGAGCATGTTATGAAAAAAATTGTGTTACTTATTCTGGTTGTAATTATCTCTTTGCCGGTAATTGCACAAACTAAGGAAAGCCGTTTTATGAAGTATCCTTCAATTCACGGCGACAAAATTGTTTTTTCTTACGATACTGATTTGTGGATTATAAACGCAAAAGGGGGAAAAGCAGAAAAGCTTACTTCTCTTAAAGGGATTGAAACCGCTCCTAAATTTTCTCCTGACGGTAAAACTATCGCTTTTACTTCAAACTACGAAGGGACAAACAATATTTATACAATCCCAACCAAAGGCGGAGACATAACCCGAATAACATATTCACCCGGCGGTGGTAATCAAACAATAGGATGGACTCCGGACGGAAAGAAAATTGTTATTCGTTCCTTATATGAAAATTTTATCAGCCGCGACCCTGAATTGTATTTTGTAGATAAAGACGGATCAGTCCCTGAAAAATTTCCGATAGACCGCGGTTCTCTCTGCAGCTTTAATAAGGCCGGCGATAAAATGCTTTATAACAGAAAAGGCTCGGAAGAATATTATTGGAAAAACTACAAAGGCGGCTGGCATACTGATATTTGGATGTACGACTTCAAAACTAAAAAATTTAATCCTATTTCTACATATGTAGGCAAGAATGCTTATCCAATGTGGATAGGGGATAATATGTATTTTGTTTCCGATAGTACAAACAGAATTGCAAATATATATGTACGAAGTCTTAAAGATAATTCCATTAAACAAATTACTAATTATACTAATTATGATGTAATGTTCCCTGAAACCGACGGAAAAAATATTGTTTATATGCAGAACGGTTACATAAACATTCTGGATATTGCATCAGGTAAAATTACCGCTTTATCAGTTACTGTACCGGGTGAAAGAGAACTTGTAAAAGACAGAGATATAAATGCAAAAGAATATATCCATTCCTTTGATGTTTCTAATGACGGAAAGCTGGATATATTTGAGGCAAGAGGTGATATCTTTAAAGTACTGCCGGATACTGCAATAAATCTTACAAATACCCCCGGAATAAAAGAAGTACTTCCGCAGGTTTCACCTGACGGTAAATGGATAGCTTTTTTCTCAGATAAAACAGGTGAATATAACTTATATCTGCAAAGTGTAAACGACGGTGAGCTTATTCCGCTTACAACTGATTTGACTAAGTTGAATTATCATTTAATCTGGTCTCCTGACAGTAAAAAGATCCTTTTCGGAAATAAAGATTTCTCTATCTTTTATATAGATATTGCATCTAAAAAACTCACAAAGATTGACGAATTTCACCAGGTTAAAAATGATGAATTTATCTGGGAGCAGGCTGATTACAACTGGTCTCCTGACAGTAAATGGATTACTTACAGCATAACAAATTATAACAGAAATAATCAGATTTTTGTATATAATTTAGAAACTGCACAAAAACACGCAATTACTGATGATTTTTTTGATAACCTTAATCCTGCTTTTGATGCTAACGGTAAATATCTGTATTATCTATCTTCTCAGAATTTTGACATTCAAATGGATTTTTATGAAGATAATCATGTAATGACAGCACCTCAACAGGTAATGGTTGTTCAACTAAACAAAGATGACGCAGCTCCTTTCTTTGATAGCCTTAAGGCCCCTGTAGATACCAAAGGTATTGTTAAAATTGATTTCGAAAATATAGGCAAGCGTACTTATCCGCTTCCTGTTAAAGCAGGGAACTATTTCTATTTGAAGGCAGGTTACAATAAGGTACTTTGGTCTTCAATAGATAAATTTACTGAAGCGGAATATGAAGAGATATTCAAACCCAATAAGGGAGAAACTAAATGGACTCTGCATATTTTTGATATTCCTTCTAAAAAAGAAGTAACTCTAAATGATAAAATAGCTGATTTCGCTTTATCGGTTAATCAGGAAAATTTAATTATAAATGCTGAAAAAGAATATTATAATTCTTCCGTTAATGATGCCTACTCTTCAAAATCTTTGGGCATAAAACTTAAATTAGATAAGATGCCTTATACGGTCAAGAATTTTGATGAATTCAATCAAATATTTATGGATACCTGGAGAGCATACCGAGATTTCTTTTATGATACTAATATGCACGGCCACGACTGGAAAGCCATGGGCGAAGGTTATAAATCATATATCCCGTATTTAACAAACCGCGAAGAATTAAATTGGGTGCTTTCTCAGATGGTTGGAGAACTTTGTGTATCCCATACTTATGTAGGCGGAGGCGACACAGATACATTATATCCTCAATCTTCCGTGTATACCGGATGGATGGGTGCTGATTTAGTTAAAGATAAATCAGGGTATTATAAAATATCAAAGATTTATGGCCCTACAAAATATAATTTCAATATTAAGTCTCCTTTGGACAGACCTGACATAAATGTAAAAGAAGGTGATTATTTAATTGCCATCAACGGAAAAGCTATTAAAACCAATGATGACTATTTTAAATATTGCCAGATTAAGGCAGGCGAAAAAACCAAACTTACATTTAACAGTGAACCTTCTGACAAAGGGGCGGTTACTTATAGTATTCAACTGATTAGAAACAATAACCAGTTTAGATATTTTAACTGGCTTTCAAACAATGTTGATAAAGTACTAAAAGAGACCAATGGCAGAGTCGGTTACCTTCATATAAATGCAATGGGTGCCGGCGGTATTTCTGAATTTGAAAAATTCTGGAGAGCCTTCAGATACAAAGACGGGTTAATTCTTGACGTAAGAAGAAACGGCGGCGGCTGGACAGAATATTTTATAATTGATAAATTGGAGCGTAAAACTGTCGGTTTGAATAATCTTAGAGGAATGGTGCCTTTCAGATATCCAGGTTCTTCTTCGATTGGCAACTATGCCGTAATCTCAAATGAATTTAACGGTTCAGACGGTGAAGCTTTCTTAATGCATTTTAGAGCACGTAATTTGGGTACAATTATCGGAACTCCTTCATGGGGAGGTTTGGTTGGTATTATGAATGCACAGACCACAATTGATAATGGTTCAATTAACCAGTCCAACAACGCCTTTTACGGAAAAGAAGGGAAGTGGTGGATTGAGAACCATGGCGGTGATCCTGACATTTATATTGATAACGACCCGGGTTCAATCATGGAAGGTCATGATGCTCAGCTTGAAAAAGCAATTGAGATAATGAAAGAAAAAATAGAGCAAAATAAATTTTCTTTCCCTGAAAAACCTGCTTATCCTATAAGATAAAAACTTAAAAGGGCTGCCCAAATTAGGACAGCCCTTTTTTTATATATTACCCGAATCATTTAATTGTTTGTGGGGAAGTGGCAAGTTTTATGCCCATAGCATCAAGCTGCCTGCATATCTCTATATTTATTGTCTGCTGAACGTCCATATATATTTTATAATCAGGATCATCCACAAAATATACTGTCTCAAATATATACGCATACTCACCAACTGAAGCCAAATGGCTTCTGTCAAAAGTTACTTTCTCCTGTTTCTCAATTATAGTTTTAATAATCTTAGGGATTTCTTCCAATTTTTGTTTAGGAGTACCGAAGTCGATTCTTAAAGTAAACAGTGATCTTCTCCGCTCCATTCTTTTGTAATTGTGGAGCTGTGAGCTGGTTAAGTTTGTATTTGAAAAAACAATCTGCTCACCACCCAGGCTCCTTACTCTGGTGGTTTTTATACCGATATTTTCAACCGTACCGGATTTATCTCCCACAACTATAAAATCCCCAATCTCAAAGGGTTTGTCAAAGAAAATTACAAAATAGCTGAATAAGTCCCCAAGTATTGCCTGTGCTGCTAAAGCTATGGCAATACCGCCTACACCCAAACCTGCAATTACGGTTGATACTTTAAAACCAATATTATCTAAAAGAAATATTAATCCGATAGACCATATTATAAACCCGAAAATATTTACTATTCCCGATATCTGTTTTTCGCGGGAGGAGCCGTCTTCTTTATTCTTAAAATAGGAATTGAGGTATATTCTTATCACCCCGATAATTGTTCTTATGCCTAAAAGTGTCAGCAGAAAAACAAATACGGTGTGAATTTTATTTTCAACTTTATAGGGGAACTCCAGTGACCCGACGGCAAAATATAAAATTCCGATATACACAAGCGGAAGAAGCGTATGTTCAATTCCTTTTATAAGGATAGAATCAAACACTTTATTTGATTTAGCGGCTTTCTTTTTAAAGCCTCTCAGCAGTAGTTTTGTAACAATTATTATTACTGCTGTTGTTACAATAAATACTCCGGCTACAATAAGATAATCTCCTATTGTATTGTGGAAATACTTTTTATCTAAAAAATTAAGATCCATTGTTTTGCTTTTGTTAAGAATTATTCCAATTATTTAAAACAGTCAAACCATCCTTCCCTGACTTTTCAGGGTAGAACTGGAACCCGGTTAAATTTTCTATTTGAAGAGAAGCGGCATACTTTTCGTTGTTAATTGATACTGAGGCGATTGAATTTTCGTCTTTAGGCAAAAAAAGTCTGGAATTAAAATAATATTCTGTTTCCTTTTCCCCGTTAAATATTTTATTGTCTTTTTCAATCTTAATGCTAAAGAAGCCGGAAATTTCTTTTTCCCAGATAGATACTTCACTATTAACTAACCCAAGGCCTACCTGCTTTGATTGTAGTATTTTTGTCCCGCAAATAGAGCATCCCACTCCTATTGCCAGAAGAGGTTTTTTACAAATTCTAAGCAGGGAAAACAAATTTTCAAAATGAAGTTTTTTAATAAGTGTTTCCGGGGTATCGTCGGAATGGAAAATTACTTTATCTGCTCTGGTAATTTCAATTTCATTTTCTGTAAAAGAATATCGAATGTTTAATTCGGACAACGCCTCAAACAAGAGATCCGGCTTAGTTTGTCCATAATTTATAACTGCAATCATAAGAGACTTTTTATTCTATAATCGTAATTCCATAATTTTACTTAATATGGAACAATCACATTAGTTAATATAATTAAAATAGGGCAAGTAATTTATACTAAGTATTACTTAATATTAATTTGACCTGCCCGTTTTCAATCTGATGTCCGGTAGTTACGGTTAGTATTGATACCGGTCTGAATTTTACATATTCAATTTAATACACTGACCAAAAATATGGAAAATTAACCTTTTGTGAAAATTAATTTTCCGGTATTGCCTACTTCAACTTTTATGGTATCTCCCTGCAGAAATTTACCCATTAATATTTCCTGGGATAAAGGATTTATTAGATGGCGCTGTATGGCTCTTTTAAGAGGCCGTGCTCCATAGGTAACATCAAATCCAAGTCTGGCCAGCCAGTCTTTGGTCTCATCATCCACATTCAGAATAATTTCCTTATCATTCAAAAGCTGCTGAACGTTAGCAAGTTGGATATCCACAATCTGCCGTATTTCACTTATTGTCAGCGGTTTGAATAGTACCACTTCATCAATCCGGTTTAAGAACTCCGGTTTTATTGTTTTTCGCAGAAGGGCAACAAGTCTGTTTTTTAAATCGTCAATAATGTTTTCTATATTTTCATCGGTTGCATTTTCCAGCTTTTCGTGGATCAAATGCGAACCCAGATTGGAGGTCATAATGATAATTGTATTTTTGAAATTTACAATATTACCCTGATTGTCGGTCAGCCGGCCGTCATCTAAAACCTGTAGAAGGATATTAAAAACATCAGGATGTGCTTTTTCAATTTCATCTAAAAGAATGACCGAATAAGGCCGCCTTCTTACCGCCTCGGTTAACTGTCCGCCTTCTTCATATCCTACATATCCGGGAGGGGCTCCGATTAATCGTGAGACTGAAAACTTTTCCATATATTCCGACATATCAATTCTGACCATTGAATGTTCATCATCAAAAAGGATTTCAGCCAATGCCCGGGCAATTTCAGTTTTGCCTACGCCGGTTGTACCCATAAAGATAAATGAGCCGATAGGGCGGTTGGCATCCTGGAGTCCTGCACGTGATCTTCTGATAGCATTGGCAACTGCATATACTGCCTCATTTTGCCCCACTACTCGTTTATGAAGCTCATCTTCCAGTTTAAGAAGTTTGCTCTTCTCGCTTTCCAGCATTCTGCTAACCGGAATGCCCGTCCACTTTGCTACAACTTCTGCAACATCCTGTGCCTCTACTTCTTCCTTCAGCATTTTTGTTTCTTTCTGGATGGAGGCGAGTTCTTCGGTTTCCTGTTTTAATTGTTTGTCTAAAGATACAATTTTCCCATAGCGGAGCTCTGCAACTTTTCCCAAGTCACCTTCACGCTCATATTTATCGGAAAGCAGCTTGGTGTTTTCTATATCAGATTTCATCGAGCGGATTTTCTGGATTTTTTGTTTTTCCAAGTCCCAATGCAGTCTGAACTGATCCCGTTCTAAATGATAATCCGCTAATTCTTCATTAACAGTTTCGATTCTTTTTTTTGAGTCATCATCCGATTCTCTTTTTAAAGCTTCGCGCTCAATTTCCAGTTGTTTTATTTTCCGTTCAACCTGGTCTAATTCTTCCGGCATTGAATCAATTTCAATGCGAAGTTTTGAAGCAGCTTCATCTATTAAATCAATAGCTTTATCGGGCAAAAACCTGTCGGTTATATACCTTGCAGAAAGAGTAGCAGCGGCTATTATAGCTCCGTTCGTAATTCTTACTCCGTGATGGACTTCATATTTCTCTTTTAATCCTCTAAGAATAGAGATGGTGTCGTCTATAGATGGTTCGCTTACAAGTACCGGCTGAAATCTTCTTTCGAGGGCAGCATCTTTTTCTATATACTTTCTGTACTCATCCAGAGTTGTGGCGCCTACACAATGTAGCTCACCTCTGGCAAGAGCGGGTTTAAGGATATTGGCGGCATCCATTGAGCCTTGTACAGCACCGGCTCCCACAAGTGTATGCAGCTCATCAATAAATAAAATTATTTCGCCGTTGCTGTTCTGCACTTCCTTAAGTACGGCTTTAAGTCTTTCTTCAAATTGACCTCTGAACTGAGTCCCGGCGATAAGCGCTCCCATATCAAGCGCAACTATTGTTTTTGTTTTTAGGTTTTCCGGCACATCACCGGCAATTATTCTGTGGGCAAGTCCTTCTGCAATGGCAGTTTTACCGACCCCCGGTTCTCCAATTAAAACGGGGTTGTTTTTTGTTCTGCGTGAAAGCACCTGAAGAACTCTTCTTATTTCTTCATCCCGGCCTATTACAGGATCCAGTTTTCCGAGTTTAGCCAGTTCATTTAAATCACGGCTGAATTTTTTCAGCGACTGGTATGTATCCTCTGCGGTTTGTGTTGTAACACGTTGTCCGCCTCTTACGTCACGAATTGCAAACAGTACATTATCCTTTGTTATACCCATATCATTAAGCAGTTGTCCTGCTTTGTCAGTGGATTTTGCAAGAGCAATTACCAGATGTTCTGATGAAACAAACTCATCTTTCATATTCTTAGCTTCTTCGGCGGCATCGTCAAATACTTTAATAGTATTTGGTGACATTGACTGGTTTCCCAGTCCGGCACCGGTTACCTGCGGGAATGAATTCAATAATTCATTAATCTTTATCTTTAATAAAGATATATTTCCACCTGTCTTTTGAAGTATCGTATCTGCTATGTTGCCCTGTTCCTGAACAATTGCTGCTAACAAATGCACCGGTTCTAAAACTTGATTATTATAATTCTGAGCTATTTCAATTGCGGTTTGTATTAGTTCTTGTGTCTTTATTGTAAATTTATTGAAATTGAATGCCATTTTATAACCTCATTAAAAATCTTTCCATACTTATTTTATATATTTTAATACCTAAAAATATAATTTACTTTCTAATTATATATAGGGGAGTAAGCACACCGCAAACATAATGTTTTTTACGATTAAGATAAAGTGACTGGTGAGTCATTATTTAAAGTCATTTTATAATGAATTGTTAAAATGTCATATTAAAATTATTTTTAAAGTTTTATAAAAAATATGTTATGATTAAAGAATTAGAGAATGACATAATCGCCGCCCTGGCAACACCGGTTGGCTACGGAGCTCTTTCAATTATAAGAGTCAGCGGCAAGGACTGTATAAATAGTGTGGACGGAATATTTTCGGGCAAGTCCAGGTTAACTGATGCTCCCGGCTATTCTTTGCATTATGGAAATATAATTGCGCAGGACAGGGTAATAGATGATGTCATTGTCAGTTTGTTCAGAAATCCAAATTCATATACCGGTGAAGACAGCTGCGAGATAAGCTGCCACGGCAATCCATTGATTGTAAAGAATTTGTTACAGATTTTATTGCAGCAGGGAGTTAGGCCAGCCGAGCCGGGTGAGTTCACAAAGAGAGCTTTCCTTAATAATAAGCTGGATCTTTCACAGGCGGAAGCGGTTGCCGATATTATTAATTCAAGCACGGAGTCATCACTTAACGGAGCCCGTTCGCAGTTAAATGGATTGCTCTCTGGCAAAATTAAATTGCTGAAAGAGCAGATCCTAAATGCTGCATCATTGCTTGAACTTGAATTGGACTTTGCTGAAGAGGATGTGGAGTTTATTGAAAGAACCAGACTGAGAGAATTAATAGAAAACATTAATAAAGAAATATCCGGGCTTGCCGACTCTTATTCCTACGGAAAAATTGTAAAAGACGGCGTTAATGTTGCAATTGTAGGAAGCACAAATGTAGGAAAATCTTCTTTGTTGAATTACATCCTGAAGGAGTCCAGAGCAATTGTAAGCGATATCCCCGGGACTACAAGAGACATCATCCAGGAAGATATATACATCAATGGTATCTATTATAAACTGTATGATACTGCCGGAATTAGAAACAGTTCTGATTTTATAGAGAACGAGGGCATTAGCAGAAGCAGGGAGGCAATAAAAAATGCCGACCTTGTTGTTGTTATTTTTGATGCTTCTGATTCATCCGGTAATAGGATTCTTGATGAAGTTGGTGACATAATAGCCCAAAAGAAAGTAATTAAAGTGCTTAATAAAAGTGATCTTCCAATAACCAACTTTGTTGAAAATGATGTTTCCATTTCTGCAAAAACCGGAAAGGGAATTGATTTATTTTTCGGAAAGATGGAAGAAGCCGTTTTTAATAATTCTTTTTACAGTGAGAAGAATCTTCTAATAAATAATGCCAGACATCACAGGTGTCTTGTGCAGGCAAATGAGTCCTTAGACAAGTCCCTTTTTGCACTTGGGCAAAACCTTTCAGGTGAGTTTATTTCTGCTGATATCCAGGCTGCCATTTCCCATCTTAATGAAATAATCGGGGAAGTGACTTCCGAGGATGTATTAAATAATATATTTTCAAAATTTTGTATTGGAAAATAGTTCCACGTGGAACTATCCCTAAAAGAGAAGAACCTTGACGAGAAAAGTTTTACCGGAAATTCGTTGAAGTCTATCCGGTTCTTTTTCCGGACAAGAGTAAAATTGTTTCACGTGAAACAATAGACAATTAAATTATATTAAGTTTTTATGTATGATGTTATAGTTATAGGAGGCGGTCACGCGGGCATTGAAGCTTCCTTTATTGCTTCCAAGTTGGGGTGTAATGTTGCCCTGATCACGATGGACAAGAATGCCTTAGGGCGAATGTCTTGTAATCCTGCAATAGGCGGAACGGCCAAAGGTCATCTGGTTAGGGAAGTTGATGCTCTTGGGGGAGCTATGGGATTACTTGCGGACAGGACGGGTATTCAGTTCAGAATGCTTAACAAGTCCAAGGGTCCCGCTGTGTGGTCCCCAAGATGCCAGTCTGACAGGAAATTGTATTCTGAAGCAGCCTCTAAATTTATAGGGAATTGTGAACTGATAAGTATCATTGAGGATTCAGCAAATGAAATAATTGCCGAGAACGGTAAAGTTCTGGGAGTCCATTGTGACTCTGCCGGATTTATACCAGGTAAAACTGTTATCATTTCCGCCGGAACTTTCCTTAATGGACTTATGCATACCGGTTTGGACTCTACCTCCGGAGGCCGTTTTGGTGAAGAACCTGCTGCGGGGATAACCGAATCTTTACAGAAGCTTGGAATTGTATCAGGGAGGTTAAAGACCGGCACACCCCCAAGGCTGCATAAAAATTCTATTAATTGGAGCATTCTGGAAGAACAGAAAGGGGATGATGTGCCGCAGCCATTTTCTTTCCGTACTCCTTTAGGTGAATTTCCATACCTTCCTCAAATAGGTTGTCATATAACTAATACTAATCTGGAAGTGCATAAGATTTTAGAAAAGGGTTTCTCAAGGTCTCCTTTGTTCACGGGAAAGATAAAGGGAACAGGTCCCCGTTATTGTCCTTCAATTGAAGACAAAATTACCAGGTTCTCCGAGAGGGATACTCATCATTTATTCTTAGAACCGGAAGGCCTGGATAGTGACCTTATATATCTTAACGGCTTTTCAACTTCTCTGCCTGCTGAAATTCAGTTTGAAGCCATTAGGAAAATCTATGGTCTGGAAGAGGTTGAGATGGTGCGTCCCGGTTATGCCGTTGAGTATGATTATTTTCCGCCTCATCAAGTTGATCTTACATTGGAATCTAAAATAATTTCAGGACTCTATTTTGCCGGACAGGTAAACGGTACATCCGGTTATGAGGAGGCCGCAGCTCAAGGACTTATTGCAGGTATAAACGCAGGCTGCAAAGTGACGGGAAGACCTGAGCTGGTTCTTAAAAGAAGTGAAGCTTATATTGGTGTGCTTGTAGATGATCTGGTTATTAAATCGACAGATGAACCTTACAGGATGTTTACGTCAAGAGCTGAACACCGGCTGCTTTTAAGACAGGATAATGCAGATGCCCGCCTGGGCAAGATTGCTTTCGGTCTGGGGTTGATTTCCGGCGATCATTACGGCAGTATAGTTGAACGGCAGAAATTAGTCAACGATTCAGTCTCTCTTTTTAATAAAATAAAAATCCATGCGCGCGATATAAACAGCTTGTTGAATGAAAAAGGCGGCAGCGGAATTGATGCCGCCGATACTATTGCAAAATTGTGCAAGCGTCCTGAAATGAATCTGTCTGACCTTATTCCCCTGATTAAAGAGAAGAATTCTGAAGAAATAACAAAGCTTACTGCCGATCCTGTTGCCATGTCTCAGGTTGAAATTGAGCTTAAATACGAAGGATATATTAAACGGGAATACGAAACTGTAGAGAAATTGGAAAAATATGAGTCCCTTCAAATTCCTTTAACATTAAACTATTTAACGTTAAAGGCTTTGTCTATGGAGGGAAGGGAAAAGTTAAATAAAATTAAACCAAGAACTTTGGGGCAGGCTTCCAGAATTTCCGGAGTTTCCCCTTCTGATATTTCAATTTTATTGGTATATTTAAAGAGTTAATTAAAAGGTTTTTTATGGTTCGTGTTCAAGAACATTATTACAAAGAATTGTACTCCTTGTTTTGGGATAATAATTTTGTTCCTGAAGAAACACAAATTGAAAGACTGGCTTTTTTGGCAGAATTAATTTCCGAAAAAAATAAGGTTGTTAATTTAGTATCCAGAAAAGACACAGAAAGTCTGATAGAAAATCATATTTTTATTACCGCATTTATAAGTAAATTTTTGCCTGATAAATGCAGCAGGTTTTTGGATATTGGAACAGGCGGCGGTTTTCCGGGATTACCTGTCGCTATAGTCAAGCCGCATCTTAAAGGTGTCTTGGCGGACTCGACCGGAAAAAAAATTGATTCTGTTAAAGAGTTTATTGAAAAATTAAAACTTGGAAATGTAACTGCCGTAAATTCAAGAGTGGAAGCTCCGGAATTTATAAATTTATACCGTAATTCATTTGATCTTATATTAAGCAGGGCAACAGTGCCTTTGCTCCTCCTGATAAGTTATTCTCTCCCTTTGATTAAAGAGAAAGCTTATTTGGCTGCCATTAAAGGAGGCGATTTGGAAGATGAATTTCAAAAGGCTGTTCTTAAATATAAACCTTATATTAAAAAACATACAATTTTTGAATTGGCGTATAAGCCCGGCAATATCAGAAACCAAAAAGGTAAGAAATTAGTTTTACTGGAGTTGAACAAGTGAGTAATACTGAAGCAAAAGCCCTGTTTAAGGAAATCAGCAATCTGACTACTGAACAAAGAAATCCTAAATCCATGGAAATTGATAACCTTGGAACAGGCGATATTCTTAAAATTATTAATGATGAAGATAAATTAGTCCCATTAGCTGTTGAAAAGGAACTTCCGTATATTGAACAGGCAGTGGAAATTATTGTAAAAGCAATTAAAAACGGCGGCAGGTTATTGTATTTTGGCGCCGGCACAAGCGGAAGATTAGGCGTGGTTGACGCTTCCGAATGTCCCCCTACTTTTGGTGCCCCCTATGGATTAATTGAAGGTTTTATTGCCGGCGGAATGCAGGCAATGTTTAAAGCCCAGGAAGGCGCAGAAGACTACGAAGAAAATGGCGCTGTGGATGTTGATAAAGCAAAAGTTACAGCAAAAGATGTTGTTTGCGGAATTGCCGCAAGCAGAAGGACACCTTATGTTATTGGTGCTGTAAAGCGCGCAAAAGAGATAGGTGCAGCAACTCTTTATATTACCTGCAACCCGAGAGAAAATTTTAATATCAGTGAAGTTGATGTTGCAATCTGTCCGTTTGTCGGGCCTGAAGTAGTTATGGGTTCCACCAGAATGAAAAGCGGTACGGCACAGAAACTTGTCCTTAATATGCTTACTACCACTACTTTTATCCGTCTTGGCAAGGTCTATGAAAATATGATGATTGACCTGCAAATGACGAATAAAAAGCTGGTTGAAAGATCCAAAAGAATAGTAATGACCATTACCGGGGTTTCATATGACGATGCTGCAGAGTACTTAAAAAAGGCAGACGGCCATGTTAAGACCGCATTGGTTATGATTAAAGCTAACGTTTCCGCAGAAGAAGCAAAGGATAGATTAGCAAAAACTGAAGGATTTGTAAGAAAGGCAATTGCGTTAAAATAAAACACATTTATGCGTGTTGCAACAAAATTCTAACAAGCGGCTCAAACAGGCCGCTTTTTTTGTCGTATAGCGAAAATTTGTAAAATTGATGGCCTGAATTAATATAGAAAAGAATACTAATTGTTAATTTATATAGAATGGTTTGTTTTTATTACTTTAATGTATTTGACACTTATAAAATATCAAAACCAATTTGAACTAGATAATCGTATGTGCAATCGTAATACTCGGGTTTTCTTGTTGGGTCGTCAATATCGCCTTCTGGAATGACTATAACCATTCCCTGTCTTGCTCGTGTAAGAATAACTCGATAAGCGTTTTTTAGATATATTCTTCTTTCTAATTTTCTAATGTGATTCCATTTATTTCCTATAAAAGAATAAGAGTCCCAACTGTTTTCAGCATAACGAAAATCTGCATCCCAAGTAATGCATGCCCAATCCAATTCTAGACCTTGTATGTGAAACTCAGTAGCAACGTCTTCCAAATAAAATGACGATCGTACATCTTCTTTTCCATCCAAGAACCAATGTATTGGATTCATTGGTGATTTTACATCAATTGCATGTGGCTTAAGTCTTTGAGCTTGTGAAGAGACAACAATGCCATAACGTTCACTTCCACGGGCTTTTTCCTTTAACCATTTTTTGGCTTTTGTTAAGTCTCTAGTTAAGACAATGGGGTATTTATCTTTTAATAATTCATAATTTTTTTTCGATTCTTCAAGATTTAAATCCAAAAGGTTTTTTATTAATAGAGACAAGTTTTCAGCACGAAAAGAGCGCAATGAAACAGCTAAATGTAGGTCATTATTAATAATAATATTTACTCTTTTGTTAAGTAGAGTTAAAGCATTACCAGCCGCATATTCACTGTCAACTAATTTATCGGATATGTAAACATTCCAATTAGGGAAAGAGCGGTTAAGAGATAATATCCATTCACTAATTCCAGCTTCCCCAGTATTTATTTCCTGGCCTCCACCAACAAGGCAAACTATTACAGCCCAATCAGAGTGCCTATCCAAACAAGAGATAAGGAATTCAGGTTCGGATTTTGAAAAGTTTGGATAATTTTTCTTTTTTTGCATGAAGTTAGCTGTTTGCTGGAGATCCCAAGCACGTTGAGCTTCATCAAATATTGCTACATGGTCAAAGGGGGCTGAAATAGAATCTATTAAACATTGATCTCTAAAGTGGTGAACATTTTGAATAAAAACTTTCACTTTGCTCATTACTTCCCCCTTTTTTATTTTGTTTCCTTTTATATTTTCATTTTTAACTTTATCTCTAGCTAATGCTTCTCTTAGTATTGCAACTAATGGCCCGTTGCCAGAAAGAAAGACACTTGTAGTTCCTTTTTCTTTATCCAAATGTCTATTAGCTATATCAAGCCCCACAAGAGTTTTTCCTGCACCGGGTACTCCCGTAACGAAACAGATTGATTTAGAATTGTTAATTTTAGAAGACTCAATTATTTGAGAAATTGCATTGCTTGTTTTCGTTAGATTGATTGCAGAGGCATCGTTTCTTGAGATATCAGCAACGGAATGGTTGTTATAAAGTGCCATTGCCGCTTCAATAATGGTCGGTGTAGGTTCGTATCGGCCATTTATCCAATGGTTAATGTCAATATTTTCACCTTCAGCAAAAGAAAGAATAGCAATTATTACATTGCCCAATAATCTACTATTTGTTTTTATTGGACAAAGGAGGTTATCGTTATGTGAGGTAGTTTTTATACTTGCCAATAAATCTTTAGAATCAGTTGCAATTAGTATTGGAGCAATTAAGTGATGATGGCTTGTTTCATGAAAATTTTTTAAGTCAAGTGCATAATCCCATACTTGATCCACCGCAGAGGGTAAAAACTCCTTCTCACCTATTTTAAATTCTAATACAAAAATGACATTCTCTATGATTAAAACAACATCTATTCTTTTTCCCATCCTTGGAATAATGAATTCAAAGTGAATGGATCCAGTATATTTTACAAGAACGGTTTTTAATAATAAAATTTCTTTATTCCATGCTTCTTTTTGTGTCAGTTCCAAATTAAAGAGATTATTTTCAGTTAATAGGCCTCTAATCTCATCAATAGAATTATTTAAGAAATTTGAAATAGTATCCGAATAAAAGGATCTGTTCATAAATCTGTATTTTAAATATGTTAGTAGATAAGATAAATTTTATTCTGGTTTCAAGTTACATTCTAACACCTGAGATTATCACATACTCTAACCTGAGTTTATCTAAATGTATTAGCCACTTATCTTACAAACTTAGAGAGAAAGTATGATACTATCAAGATTATTTATTATTATCATATTAATTCAATTCATTAATTTACTTTTTTGAATTATATTTATCTAGAATGTCTATAAGAGAATCTTAAATTTGTTTCATTTTAACTTATTCATTACTTTTCACTTTATGAAAATTGAAATAACACTAAGAAAAGTTTATATCTCCCGATACCGGAAAAATCATGATTAAGAAATTATTTTATGCAGTTCTGATTTCCCTGACTGCATTTGCATACATTATTCCCCAGAATGTAACCGTTGCGGCTGCGGCAGACTTACGATATGCCCTTGATGAAGTAATCAGCAGGTACAAAGTGCTTAATCCAAAAGCAAAAATCGAAGTAATCTATGGTGCTTCCGGTAATCTGTATCAGCAAATTACCAATAAAGCCCCATTTGATATTTTCTTTTCTGCCGACAATAATTATCCGCTTAAATTGGCTGAGAGTCATTTAACGGTCGGACAACCGAAGCTGTATGCAATAGGGCATTTGGTTTTGTGGAGTTCATCCAAAAATGTTTCTAAAGGAATATCAATATTAAAATCTAATGACATTAAAAAGATCTCTATCGCCAACCCTGAAGTGGCTCCCTATGGAAAAAGGGCTGTGGAATGCTTAAAGTACTATAAGCTTGATGAGCAGTTAAAAGATAAAATTGTAAAAGGGGATAATGTTTCTCAGGCGGCTCAATTTGTGCTTACCGGAAATGCTGACGCCGGCCTGATTGCTTTATCTCTTGCCTTGTCTAAGGAAATGAAAGGCAAGGGCACATACTTTTTAGTGGATGAAAAAAGCTATTCCAAATTGGAGCAGTCGTACGTTTTATTAAAAAATGGTGAAAAGAATACTGAAGCAGTAAAGTTCATAAAATATTTAGATAGTAATGAAGCCAAGAATATACTGGCCAAATATGGCTTTAAGCTCCCTAAAAATAAATAAAGAATAAATGAACGCAGAATTTTTACAGACGTTTTGGATTTCTATTAAGCTTGCATCATTAACAACAGCAATATTATTTATTGTTGGAATTCCGATAGCATATTTTCTCAGCTATTCAAAATTTCGTTTAAAGGTTGTTCTGCAGGCGCTGGTAAGTATGCCGCTGGTGTTACCTCCCTCGGTTTTAGGATTTTATCTTCTTCTGGCATTTAGTCCCAATTACTGGTTTGGAAAATTTTTGCTTAATTATTTTGATGTTCAGCTTGCCTTTACATTTTTAGGAATATTGGTTGGTTCATTGATATTCAACCTGCCGTTTATGGTCAACTCAATTCAAACCGGATTAAGTAATCTGCCTGCTTCCCTTAAAGACGCATCGTATTCTTTAGGCAAATCCAGAATTACAACACTTATGAAAGTTTTGCTTCCCAATATTAAACCTGCAATTCTTACAGGCATATGTCTTACCTTTGCCCATACTATCGGTGAGTTTGGCGTTATATTAATGATTGGCGGCAACATCCCCGGCAAAACAAGGGTGGCATCTTTAGCGGTCTATGATTCTGTTCAGGCGCTTAACTTTACTGAAGCACATAACTATGCATTATTTCTGTTTGCGTTCAGCTTTCTGATTTTAATATTTATATACAGCATAAACAAAGAATATCTGCGATGGAAGAAGTTTTAATAGATATTGATATAACGAAAGCTATTCACACAACGGAAGGGAAGCAGACTCTTGAAGTAAAGCTTCAGATTCCGCGTTATGGTTTTTTCACTTTGTTTGGAAAGTCAGGGGCGGGTAAGACTACTTTATTAAGAATTATTGCAGGTCTTACCAATCCGGATGCGGGCAAGATCGTAGTCGGCAAGTCAGTCTGGTTTGACAGCTTAAATAAAATCAACATCAAACCACGCGAAAGAAATATTGGCTTTGTTTTTCAGGATTATGCCCTTTTTCCGAATATGACTGTAAAAAAACATCTTGAATATGCCCAGGATACCCAGGATAAAAATCATATTGAAGAGCTGTTAAATATTTTTGACCTCGCAGGGTTAAGCAGCCGTAAGCCTGAAAATTTGTCCGGCGGTCAGAAACAGCGCCTTGCAGTTGCAAGAGCATTGGCCAAAAAACCTGAAATATTGTTATTGGATGAACCCCTTTCGGCTTTGGATGAAGAAACCAGGCTTGCACTACAAAAGGAGCTTGTCTTAATCCATAAGCAGTTTAACGCAACCACATTGCTTGTCAGCCACGATATAAATGAAATACTTAATCTTTCGGACTATGTTTACAAGATAGACCATGGAAAAATAATTAAGAGCGGTGAGGCAGGTACGGTGTTGGGTAAGGCTTCTGAAGATGCAGCCCAAAAAATACCGGCAAAAATAACATCAGTAAATGGCAGGGAATTATCTATTATATATAGTGAAGAAAATAAAGCTGAAAAACCGGAATTCCAGCCGGGTGAGGAAATATATATAATTAAAAAGCCCTTAATATAATTGTAGGGTGAGTCCAGGTTTTGCCGATCCGTTTATTAAATATTCTAACAAGTCTATAGCAGATGAAGTGTCACTCAGAACGAAGAAGAGAGGCGGCTTCTCTGCATACCCATGAGTACAGTGTTTCATCATTTATGTGCATAAAATTCCGCAATCCGCTTTGATTTACCAGCCAGTACGCGGGGTAACTTATAAAATCAAAATTGGGACAAATTGAGACTTAGTAAACGGCTTCTGTAATTATGCGGAATCAACCAAAGATCTACAAAAGTAATCTCGGGATTCTTTAAAAATATTTATTAATATATTGACTGTTATGAGTTAAAATGTTTAATTTTAATATATCAATATAGGTTAGTGCCAAGATTTAGTATAGGCAGGGTGTTAAATATGTTTACGGATAATCTAAAAGAAATCTTTAATTCCCAAGTAAATCTTAATACAATATTTTTATGACTGGCAATAACTATTTAGTGCCTTTCAGTTTTAGGAATTGAACTTTATTTATTATTACGGAAAAACCTCATGAAAAAGCTGTTAACTCTTTTTTCTTTGTCAATTGTTCAAATATTTACTTTTATTGGTTGCGCGTCATCCACTGGTCCTATTGAGTCAACCGGCGAGAATAAAGTATGGACTCCAGTAGCTGAATTTGCGAATGTATATGTTAATGAAATAAAAATAATAAATGATGAACTGTACATTGCGGGACGTACTGAGGATCGTAAGGGGGTCTTGTATAAAAGCAGTGACGGAGAGAAATGGTCTTCAGCAATGCCGTCAGATAGCACATTCATGAGCGGTCTAAAGGCGATTGATAGTTATCGTGGCAAGATTATAGGTGTTGGTAACTGTACCCCAATTTGTATCATAGAAAAAGATACTATTATTCCAATGTCACCAATTGTTAAAATTCATGCGAGTAAAATGATGACCACTGAAAAAGGTATATTTATAGCCGCGGGTGGTGACTATACCTCATATAACTGTGCGTTCTTCTCAAATGATTCTTTGACTTATGTACAAAATCACCTATATACATATAATGATAATGAATGCATATATGAGGGTGGTGGCATTAAGCCTATTGAAATTTCCAAATTATTAAAGGAAAAGAATTCTCCAAATGAAAGAATTCTTCTTAGTAACACTGAGAATTACAATTTTGTTACATCTTTTTCTAATGGGATTATAGACTGTTTCCCCAATAAAGGGCTGAGCCTCAAAGATAAAGAGTGTGGCAGCCTTGATATGATATATATAGAAGATACCTTATATGCTTGCACAACGGGGCGCATAGTTTATTATGACAATAGCCGGGGATGGAAAACTTTTGGTGACTCGCTGCCTAAGATACAGAACGTTTATCCCGCTACAGTAGCGATAGCTTATGATGAATTACGGCATACTATATATGTAGGGACTAGTTGTTCTGGTGTTCTTCGATGGAAAGAGGGGAAAGGATGGGAAAGTTTTAATGATGGGGTTAATCCTGCATGGGAGAATGTACATACTGCAATGTCAGACTTAATATACTTTAAAGGTAATCTCTTTCAGACCTATGGGGGGGAAAGGAAATGGATATTTACACCTCCATCAACGGGTGTACTTAAAATTAAATTATAGAGCGGTGATCATCCCCATATTTACAGCGGTTCATCTGCCAGATATATTAATGCCTATTATAATAGAGCAATTGCAATTGTTTTAATTTTTGCGGAAGTATTTAATAAAGGCGGGATCGGAATTCCTACCTGCCTGTATTTGAGAGCGGGCTGCCCTATTGGAATAGATGTTTAATAAAACTTCATATAGATATATTATCCATTCCATATTATCAAATATCAATTAAAGTTTTTATCTTTATTATTATGAAATAGATTTTTATTTTTGCTTAAAATATTAAGGAAACAAATGTCTGATAACTTAACCGATACTCAAAAGCCGAAAGGCGTAATACAACAAACTATTACCGAAGTAACACAACCGTTCAAGGATTTGTTTAAAGCTTCCAGAGCTTTATGGGGCGTTAATGTCTCTTATTTGTTGGAAGGATTAATTTATTTCGGAATGCTGACTCTTCTTACTCTTTATTTTAATGATTATGTAAAGCTTAATGATATTAATGCAGGCCAGATGGTTGGTTTTCTTACTGCGGGCATTACATTCAGCATGCTGCTTCTTGGAGCTGCTGTTGATATTGTGGGCGTTAGAATGTCAATGATTGTTTCTGTTTTGTTTATGCTTGCCGGAAGAGTGCTGCTTACTTTAGCCCCCAGTCTTTCTTCAAGCACCGGTTTCTATTCAACTACCAATTTGCTTGCTGTCTGCGGTATGCTTGGTATAATTATCGGCTATGGTATGTATCAGCCTGCCTGTTATGCAGCAGTTAAAGAGTTTACCAGTGAAAAAAACTCTGCTATGGGTTATGCAATGCTTTATGCGCTTATGAACCTTGGCGGTTTTCTTCCAGGACTGATTTCTCCTCCAATAAGAAGATCTTTTGGAATGATAGGAGTTTTTTGGGCCTATAATATATTGACATTTGTCGGGCTGCTTGTAATTGTTATCTTAATTACTAAGAAAGCCATGGCTGCAGCAAAAAAACAAGCTGAACTTGATACAGCGAATGAAACCCCAAAACTTCATCAAATAGCTGCCGAGCCGGAAGTAACAGCTGAGCCTGAAACCCTAAAAGAAAAATTTAAATATTATTTTAAGAATTTCCCGCTAAGAGATAAAAGGTTTTTATTCTTTATTTTTATCCTTATTCCCGTGCAGACTCTTTTCGCTCATAACTGGCTTACACTGCCTGCATACTGTAAAAGAGCTTTTACCGGCCTTGTAAGTGATAACTTTGAACTTTTTGTTAATATTAATCCGATTTTGATTTTTATATTAACTCCGATGATTGCGGCTCTGACCATAAAAAAGGATACCTACAGAATGATGATTCTGGGTACTTTGGTTATGGCATCTCCTACTTTCCTGCTTGCCATGGGGCCAAGTATTTACACTTTGTTTGCTTTTTCAATTATTATGACCATCGGTGAAGCAATGTGGCAGCCAAGATTTTTGCAATGGGTTGCTGAAATAGCTCCAAAAGGAATGACAGGAATTTATATGGGCATTGGTCAGTTCCCCTGGTTTTTAACAAAAGTAGTAACCAGTTTATATTCCGGCTGGTTCTTAATGCATTATTGCCCTGAAGGTGTTACTCCTGATAAAATGAATACCCAGTTTATGTGGATGATTTATGGATTCATCGCAATAATTTCACCTATAGGTTTATTCCTTGCCCGTAAATGGATGATCAAAGGATTTAAAGTAAAAGCTAACTGAAATGAAAAAGGTCCCGAAAGAGGATGAGCTTTTACTGCCGGCTAATATGCTAAATTTGTACACCCATGGGGCTTTCCCCATGGGTGATGCAAAAACAAATACAATTGACTGGTACTTCCCTGAAATAAGAACAATTATTCCCATGGATACTTTTAATGTACCCCGAAGCCTTCGCAAGTTCATGTCTGCCTCTCCATTTGAGTTTAAATTTGATCATGACCCCCTGAAAGTAATTAATTGCTGTTCAGAAAGAAATGAAACCTGGATTACTCCAAAATTGATTGATGCCTATAAAAACTTAATTGACTCCGGCTACGTCCATTCTATTGAGACCTGGCTTAACGGTGAACTTGCCGGCGGGTTATACGGTATTTCTGTAAGAGGGGCATTTTTTGGCGAGTCCATGTTTTCGAAAGTTTCGCAGGCCTCCAAATGTGCTTTGGTTAAATTAGTTGAAAGGTTGAGGGAAAGGCACTTTACGCTGCTGGATGTTCAGTATGAAAATCCTCATCTTAATATGTTCGGTACTAAACAAATACCCTTGGAAGAATATCAAAATATGTTGAATAAAGCATATGAAGATGATATAACTTTTATTTAATTAGAGAATAAAAATTCTTTATTTATGACAAAACTACTGTTCATATTGTTTTTCCTTTCTTTAACATTCAGCCTATTAGCCCAGGACAATCTGAGAATTGTTGAGTACGAAAAGAAACAACTCAGCAAACAAATAGGGACGCAAAAAAGTGATTACCCCGGGGACAGCACTATTGATGTTAAATATTATAAAATAAATATTGCTTTACTGCCAAGTTCAACATCTATTAAAAGTGATGTAACTGTTAAACTGCTTTTTAAAATACCTGCAAATAATTTCTTCTTAGATTTGTCTGATGCTCTTATGGTAGATTCTGTTTTTCTTAATGATGCTAAAACAAGTTTTGCACACGGTAAAAATATTTTAAGAATTAATTTGCCCCGTGTTTATTCTGCAAATGATTCTGTTACTGCGCAAATATATTATAATGGGAGTCCCGCCAGTACGGGTATGGGAAGCTTCAGTTTTTCCAGTTACAATGGCGAGCCGTTTATTTATACCTTAAGTGAACCATACGGTGCAAAGGATTGGTGGCCTTGTAAAGATACTCCGGCTGATAAAGCTGATTCCGCCGATATCTGGATTACAGTTCCGCAAAATCTGACTGCCGTTTCAAACGGAGCCCTTGCCGTCCGGGCCAACAACTTAAACGGTACTGTCACTTATAAATGGCATGAGTCTTACCCCATAGCAACTTATTTAATAGCAGTTACAGCTACCCAATTTACAACGCATGATTTAACATTCAATTATAAGGGCTATTCGATGCCCGTTAATAATTTTCTGCTTGATGAAGATTTACAGTTTATTCCTTCTATAGATAAAACCACGGATATGTTAAGAATATTTTCAGACTGTTACGGGCTTTATCCATTTATAAAAGAAAAATACGGGCACGTACGTTTTGGCTGGGGAGGCGGCATGGAGCACCAGACTATCACTTCCGTGGGTTATTTTAGCGAAGAATTAATAGCACACGAGCTTTCCCATCAGTGGTTCGGCGACAAAGTTACGTGTAAAAACTGGAATAATATTTGGCTGAACGAGGGCTTTGCTACTTTTTCCGCGGCGCTGTATTACCAGCAGATGTACGGGAACAGACAGTATGACTCATATATAAATGCTCAAATGAATTATGCCCTTAATGCTAAAGGGAGTCTGTTTGTTAAAGATATCAGCAGTGTTGATAATATATTTGACTATAACCGTACTTATGCGAAGGGGGCGGTGGTTGTATATATGCTTAGGAATATCCTTGGGGATACTCTTTTTTTTAAAACACTTAATACTTATTTGAACAGTCCGGATTTGGCATACGGCAGTGCCTCAACAGAAGATTTAGAGAGAATTGCCGAACAAGTGAGCGGCAAGGATTTGCAGTATTTCTTTTCTGAATGGGTTTACGGTGAAAACTATCCGATGTATGATTTCAGCTGGGATTATGAAAAGAAATCCGACTCAACAATAATCAACCTAAGGCTTTCACAGCTTGAAAATACAAGTCCGCTTTTCTTTACAATGCCGGTTCAGTTTAAAGTATATTATAAAGATAAGGAGAGGACGTTAAATTTCTTTAATGACAAAAAAGAGCAGGTTTTTAGTTTTCTTGCTGATGAAATACCACAGGCAATTGAATTTGATCCGGAAAACTTGATCTTTAAAAAGCTTTTTAATACAGATAACAAACCGCCGCAAAGTTTTGAACTTATGCAAAATTACCCCAATCCGTTTAACGGTTTAACAACCATAACATTTAAGATTGCCTCTGAGCGAAAAATAAAGCTAAAACTTTTCGATATACTCGGAAATGAAGTAAAAACAATAATTGAAGGGGTTTTCCCCTCAGGTTTGCATAAGGTTTATTTATCAGGGGAGGGCATTGCTTCAGGTGTTTATATATATAGATTAACATCAGATGGTATTGAGCTTAGTAAAAAGCTCGTCATTTTGAAATAAAAGATTTCATTTACTCCTTCCGGCTTTATAACTTCACAAACTTAATAGTCCACATTACTCAACTCTATTGTATTGATTATAGGAGTTAATTACAATAATTTTGATTACTAATTATATATAGTTTTTCCCGGAAAAAAATGTCAAAAGTTCTACAAATTATACTCTTTATACTAGTTATTAATAGTATAGCGTTTACTCAAAGCAAGTGGCGCCAGCTGGATTCAGTAACAAACGTAAATCTTAAAAAAGTATGTTTTGTTGATACTTTAAATGGATGGATTGGCGGAGAGGCGGGTACAATATTATATACATCTAACGGCGGTAAAAATTGGGAAAGCAGAAATGTACCAACAAACTGGATTTTAAGGGACATTTTTTTTCTTAATCATAATAACGGCTGGGCATTGTATGACAGCGCTGTAGGAATTAACATTATTTCAGTATTGTATTATACTTCCGATAAGGGGTCTTCCTGGCAAACATACTCTTCCTCTTTTGATAATAAACTATTAAACAGTGTTTGCTTTGTTGATTCTTTAACAGGATTTCTAACTTCCAGGCTTGGGACAATATTGAAGACTGAAGATGCCGGAGTTTCCTGGAAAGCATGTAAAATACTTGACCATCCGCAGGCTTATTTTGAAAAAAATGATATTAAGTTCTATAACAAACAGAATGGCTTTGTGTGTGGAGGGAGGACAGATATGGGGGGAATATGGTGGGTTACTAATGACTGTGGAGAAACCTGGTCCACCCACGCTGTGACTATGGAACCCGTTAATGGTCTTTGTATCATAGACTCAGCTAATGTTATAGGCATTGGCGGAGACCCTGAAGGAAATCTTAATTTTTGTAAAACAACAGACGGAGGCAGCTTATGGACATATAAAAATTTAGTTTTTTTTGGGATGGGTCTGACAATAGGCGCCAGAACTAAAAATGAATTTTGGGCATGTCAAAATGGTATGAATGCCATACTTTCTACTACTGATGCCGGGGAAAATTGGATAAGTAACACTATACCTGACAATAAAACGCTTTCGGACATAATTTTTGTTGATTCCTGCAAGGGCTTTGCTGCCGGCAGAGGAGGCGTAATATTTAAATACGACAGCAGTTATCCGGTGAGTGTAGGGAGAGAAATAAAAAATGAAAAATTCATTTTGCATCAGAATTATCCAAATCCATTTAATCCGTCAACAACTATTTCCTTTAATCTGGAACACTCTCAAAATGTAAAGTTATTTATTTACAATATGCTGGGTCAAAAGATTTGCACGTTAATCGATAAATACTGCGCTTCAGGAGTGAATTCTTTAACTTTTAAAGGCGACGGGCTGCCCAGTGGAAATTATTATTATGTGCTTTTAAGTGATAATTTTATTGAAGCAAAAAAAATGCAGCTTTTAAAATAATCAGCTAAACTTTGGCTGTTTTGCTGCGATAATAAATAAAGCTTACATAATAACTATATAAAACAATTAAAAATTTTAGTTGAGTTATAGATAAATTTTATTTAGTTTAATGAAGCTAATACAAATTTTTATTAAAATTGAAAAATAAAATTACTTTTCGGCTATTCCTTTCAATATTATTTATAATATCTTTTATAAATACTCCGGATTTTTATGCTAAAGAACTAAAAACAGTCAATATTCAGCTAAAGTGGTACCACCAATTTCAATTTGCGGGTTATTATGCCGCAAAAATGAAAGGTTTTTTTAAGGATGCCGGGCTTGAAGTAAATATTATTGAAGGCGCCCCTAATATTGACCCCATGCAGAGGGTTAAGAATAAAGAAGCTGATTTCGGGGTAAGCGACTGTTACCTACTTGTTTCTAAATTGAGCGGGACACCTGTTGTTGTAGTTGCCAGTATCTTTCAGCACTCCCCGGCCATTATTATGACAAATCCCAAGAGAAATATAGACGGACTTAATAAGCTTGCCGGAAAAACCATTATTACCGATGACAGTGTTGCCACAATTTTTTGGAAGGCTTTTCTAATAAGCCAGAATGTCGATATTGATAAAATTGTAATTACTTCCGGTAAATGGAGCATTAAAGATTTTGCAGATAATAAAATGGACGCCTTTACCGGTTATAGTACAACTGAGCCTTTTATATTATCCAGACAAAATGTAAAAGTTAATATATTTAACCCGAATGATTATGGCGTTGATCTTTATGGTGACGTACTTTTCAGCAGTGAAGATTACATAAATAATAATTATGAAACAACCGTAGCATTCAGAAACGCTGTTCTTAAAGGCTGGGAGTATGCTTTTAATAACAAGGAAGAAATTATTAATTATATCCTTACTCTTCAGGGTGTTAAAGAGCGAGGTATAACACGGGATAATCTTGAATATGAGGCTGATGAGCTTTATAAACTTGTTTTGCCTAATTTAGTTACCATCGGCCATAATAATTTCGGCAGATGGAATGCTATCGCAAAACTGCTTACTGATTCAAAGCTGCTTAAGAACCCATCAAAATTGGACGAATCATTTATTTTTGACCCGCAGAGGACCAAAGAAAATAAAATATTCACTATTATAATTTGGCTCGGTTTAATTATTGCTTTTATAATATTACTTTCCCTGCTGTGGATTAAGCAATTACGCAGAAGGGTTGAAAGTAAAACCGCAAAGTTAAAAAGAGAAATTGAGCAAAGGAAAGAAACTGAGAAACTGCTTGTGCAGGAAAAAGTTTTTTTCCGCAATTTGATGGAAAACATTCCTGACAGCATTTACTTTAAGAACACCGACAGCAAATTTATTAGAATAAATAAATCAACTGCATACGGCTTCGGGTTAAGTGATGCCGAAGAAGCACTGGGTAAAAGCGATTTCGATTTTTTTATTAATGAACATGCACAGGCAGCTTTTGACGATGAGCAAAAAGTAATTGAGACCGGAATACCGATTATCAATAAAGAAGAAAAAGAAGTAAGGGCAGACGGAAGAGTTACCTGGGCCTCCACAACAAAAATGCCGTTCTTTGATGAAAACGGCAATGTTATTGGCACTTTTGGAGTCTCAAGAGATATTACAGATAGAAAAAACGTAGAGCAGCAGGTAGTTACATCTGAAAAGAAATTTAAGTCATTGTTTGAATATTCTAATGATGGCATCGTGTTGCTGGAAAAGGGCGTTATAGTTGAGGTCAATTCAAAAGCGGCAGAGTTATATCACTGCTCAAAAGAAGCTCTGATCGGGCTTACCCCAATGGATGTATCTCCTGAATATCAGGAAAATGGCTCATTATCAATCGAAATAGGCCTAAAGAAGTTTAAAGCGGCTGTCGAGGAAGGTCCACAATTCTTTGAGTGGAGCCAGAAACGATTAGACGGAACTGCTTTTATTGCTGAAATGAGTCTGAACAAAATTGAGTTTGAAAACAGGGTAATGTATCAGATTATTGTAAGGGATATAACGGAAAGAAGGAAAACAGAAGAATATATTAAAAAATATGCTGAAGTGTTCCAAAAAACCAAGATGGGTATCGCTCTTTTCGACCATAAACTGCAGACCATTCAAATGCTAAACCCTGCCTTGGCTGAAATGCATGGCTACACTGTTGAGGAATTACTAAATAAACCTTTATCCCTCTTGTTTTCGCAGGAAAGCAAACATCAGGTGCCATATGCTCTTAATATGCTAAACGAGCAAGACCATTATGTACTGGAATTTGAAAGCGAATGTAAAGACGGTTCTACTTTCCCATCACAGGTAAATATATCTTTGGTTAAAGATACTGAAGGGAAACCTCTTTTTGCAATTATTAATATTCAGAATATAAGCCAAAGAAAAAATGCTGAGAAAGTGCAAAAAGTGCTTTATAGAATATCTGAAGCTGTTAATACAACGGAAGATATAAATACTCTTTATAAAGTTATCCACGAAAACATCAAACATTTAATGAAAGCTGATAACTTTTATATTTCTTTGTATGATGATGAAACTGATATGATTTCTTTCCCTTATTTTGTTGATGAAGTTGATAATGTGATTCCACAGCAAGGGAAACTGGGACGAGGCCTTACAGCCTATTGTATAAGAACAGGGCAGGACTTGCTTGTTGACCAGGCGCTGGATATGGAGCTAAGGGCGAAAGGTGAAGTTGATCTTGAAGGCGAACCTACCAAAATATGGCTGGGTGTTGTACTAAAGCTTTATCAAAAAATTATCGGTGTTCTGGTAGTGCAGGATTATCAGGATCCTAATACTTACGGAGATGAAGAAAAGGATATTCTGATTTTCGTATCTGAACAAATTGCGTATGCCATTGATAAAAAACGCAAAGAAGAGTCCTTAAAAAAATTAGCAATTGATTTGCGTGAAAGTAATGCCAATAAAGATAAATTTTTCTCTATTATTGCTCACGACTTAAGGAGTCCGTTCTTTGCTTTGCTTGCAATTTCAGAACTGCTGTCTAAAGAAATTGATTCACTTTCAAAAGCAGAAATTGAAAACCTTACCAGGGAATTAGACAAAGCTTTAAAAAATCAGTATAAACTGCTTGAAAACCTGCTTGAATGGGCCCGCCTGCAGACAGGGCGCATAAGATATCAACCGGATAATTATCACCTATTTGAAGAAGTTAATCATATTCACGATCTGCTGAAAGCCAATATAATTAAAAAGAATATTATCTTCGAAAACAATGTTGATAAAAATGTTAATGTCTATGTTGACATCAATATGGTAAATTCGGTTATTCAAAATATAATTTCGAATGCCATTAAGTTTACAAGAAGCGGAGATTCTATTAAAGTTTCTGCTGATACTATTGATAATAACATGGTTAAAGTGACCATTAAAGATTCAGGCATTGGTATAAAACCCGCAGATTTGGTTAAGCTTTTCCATATAGATCAGCAGCATTCTACTGTTGGAACTGCACAGGAGAGAGGTACGGGATTGGGATTAATACTATGTAAAGAGCTTATTGAGAAAAACGGTGGTACTATCTGGGCCGAATCCGTTGAAGGGAAAGGATCTTCTTTCATATTTACAGTACCGCGTTCAGAAAAAAGAAATTAGCTTATTCTAAAGCAGTCCTTACTCAAAATAGGCTGCTTTATTACTTTTTCTGTTTTATTTACATTAGTTTTTTTCTATCCCGAGTTACATTTATTCCCCAATGGTTAAAATTACCACCATTTGTGATTACTTAATTGTAAATTGGGGATAATATTTCTATTTTAAATTTGCTTAATTATTAATTATTTGAGACAATTTTGGCAGATGATACAGAATTAAAAGGAAAAGGTCTTCTAAAAAGGTTTTTTGAAACAATTTCAAACCTTTCTCTTTTTTCAATACGTTTTTTTAAAGAGGTTTTGCTGCCTCCATACGAATTTGCTGAAATAAAGAAGCATATGTATGAGTTGGGTGTAAAAACTCTGCCTATTGTAAGTGTAACGGGGTTTATTATAGGTTTGGTACTTGCAATGCAAAGCCAGCCTGTTCTAAAAAGATTTGGCGCAGAATCTTTTTTGCCTGCAATGGTTTCACTTTCGGTTGTAAGGGAACTGGGCCCTGTTCTTACGGCCCTGATTTTTGCAGGGAGGGTTAGTTCCGGTATTGGTGCGGAGCTGGGCTCAATGCGGGTAACTGAGCAGATTGATGCAATGGAAGTTTCGGCAATACACCCCTACAGATTTTTAGTTGTTACAAGAATATTAGCGTGCACTTTAATTCTGCCTATTTTAACCTTATATGTTAATTTTTTGGCAGTTATTGGCGGTTTTATTGCTATGACTCTTACAGAAAGCATCAATTTACAATTCTATTTGAACGCAGTTGCGGATTCGTTAAAATTTGCGGATATTCTTCCGGCTCTCGGCAAAACATTTATTTTTGGCTTTATAGTAGGTTCTGTAGGTGCTTATAAAGGCTATAACGCAGAAAATGGTACCGTTGGGGTTGGACAGGCTTCTACAAGTTCGGTAGTTTTGGCATCACTTTTAATTCTATTAGTTGACATGGTTCTTGTTAAAGTTACGGTGCTGTTATGGCCTACATAATTGAAGCTTTAAATGTATGTAAAGCTTTCGGAAGCAATGTAATTCTTGATGATGTTTCCTGCCAGGTTGGAGCAGGTGAAAACCTTGTTCTTTTTGGTAAAAGCGGTACCGGCAAAAGCGTGCTGCTTAAATGCATCATAGGATTGTTAACCCCGGATAGCGGAGAAATACTCTTTGAAGGAAACTCACTGCTTAATCTGTCTCTTAAGGAGCTGAACGAGCAGAGAAAAAAGATAGGCTTCCTTTTTCAGAGTGCTGCTTTGTATGATTCAATGTCGGTAAGGGAAAATCTGGAATTTCCTTTAATCAGAAATTTTAAATTTTCTGCTTCCGAAAGAGAGAGCAAAGTTAAAGACGTTTTAGAAAAGGTATCGCTTGAAAACGCAATTGATATCATGCCCTCAGAGTTATCTGGAGGTATGAAAAAAAGAATCGGATTAGCCCGAACCATAATCTCCGAGCCGAAACTGATACTGTATGACGAGCCGACAACCGGGCTGGATCCAATAACCACAAAAGAGATAAGTCATCTAATTAATAATCTGCAGAGAGATTTAAAGATTTCCTCTCTTATTGTTACGCACGATTTAATGTGTGCAAACATTGTAGCAGATAAAGCAATTGTTCTTAATGAGGGCAAAATTATTTTTGAAGGCAAATTAGAAGAGCTTACAAAAAAAGAAGACAAATTTTTAAAGGATTTCTTTAGTCCAGAAGAAATACAACACAACTCCGGGAGCAGCAATGGCTAAACAAAAATCAGCAGTAAAACTTGGTATTTTTATCTTTATAGGCTTTGCAATTTTAGTTGCAGCAGTCTATCTTATTGGCGGTAAAAGTTCTTTGTTTACTTCTACTTTTACAATTAAAACGTATTTCCACGATATACAGGGGCTTAAAAGCGGTACCGTTGTGCGTTTAAGCGGTATTGATGCAGGCTCTGTAAGCGACATCCAAATTGTTCCGGACAATACAGGACGGGTTGAAGTTACCCTGAATCTTGTTAATGATGTCAGAAGATTTATAAGAATAGATACAAAGGCTTCCATTGAAACTGACGGATTGGTAGGGAATAAAGTTATTGTGCTAAAACTTGGCAGCGAATCTGCCCCTTTGGTTAAAGATTTTGGCTATATAGAAGGTGAAGAACCGCTTGGCTTTGGTGCAATTATTGCCGAAACTCAGGGAATTCTTAATTATACTAAACTAATGACTAAAAATCTGGCTGATATTACAAATAAAGTAAATAATGGAGAGGGGACCCTTGGAAAGATCCTTAATGATAATGAACTTTATAATAGTGCAACCGGATTAACAAAACGCGCAGATTCCAGCTTACGCTCAGTTACAAACGAACTAAAAGGAATTACGGGGCTGTTTGATACCCTTGGCACCGGTGTTCGTACTGTTGTAAGAAATATTGACAGAGTAATCGGGAATGTTGACTCCATAATTGTAAGCGTTAAAGCAGGCAAGGGAGTAATAGGCCAGATGTTTGTAAACGGCAGCAAACTGGATACTTCAATTACTAACACAATTCAAAATGTAGAAAAAATTACTTCTGATACGCGCCTGGCAGCTTCCCGCCTTGCCGATAATATGGAAGCATTAAAGCATAACTGGCTGTTCAAGAGTTATTTTGAAAAACGCGGATACTGGGAAGCCGGCAAAGCAGAAGCAGATATAGACGCAAAAACAAAAGAGCTAAACGATAAAATAAGACTGCTTGACCAAAAAATTGAGCAGCTAAAAAAGATTGACAATAAAAAATAGCAACTTGCTGCATTTATAAAGCTCCGGCAATAAAGGCTGAGTTGATATTTGATTATCCCCCTTCACTAAAGGGGGACCGGGGTTTGTCAGGAAAATCCCTCCAAGTAAAGAATTTTTAGAATATCATAATAAATAAATTTATAAAGCTAATTAGCCTATTTCAGCAGCAGCATCTTTTTGGAGAGGGAGAGGCCGGCGGAGGTTAATTTGTATATGTATGTTCCACTTGCCAAATTACCTGCATCAAAATTTATTTTATGCTCCCCGCTGTTGTTAAAACCACTAAAAATAGTTTTGACTTCCCGCCCAAGCACATCATATATTTTTAAGGTGGTAAGCCCCTGGGCTTTTAAAGAGTATTCAATTTCAGTAGTGGCGTTAAATGGATTTGGGTAGTTCTGGTACAAATTAAAATTATCCGGAACATAACCGGTATTTCTGTCATTAACATTGGTCGTTACCTCAAAAAACTGTAATATCTTGCTCATTATTTCAATTCGTTTTGCTTCAGGGTAAATTGTCTCAAACGGGAAACCCAATGAAATTACTTTGCAATTGGAACTTCCGGAAGGTGCCATCCCTTCAAAAGAGACACCGGCATATCCGTATGAAGTGTCAAAACCTGTATATAATAAAACTCCCTTCCCGCCGGAAATACCTTTTACAACATCAGGATATTTAACATCAATTGTTCCTTGTGTTCCGTTATCAAAATTGAAAGGAGATATGCCTGTAAATATGGTATTAGCAGCAGGGGTAACATTATAATACACGCCCGCAGTACCGTTGGGCGCATCTGCAATGTATTGTACTTTAAGGTAATTCCAAATAAAATCCTTATCGGTTGTTGAACCCTTAAAGTCTAAGTCCCATGCCAATTCACTACCGGATAAAAATAGTTTTCCGCCCTGCCTTAAAAATAATTTTATCAGGTTCTGTTCGGTTGAGTTCAATGTTTCATCAGCAGTACTTTCATCTCCAAGTATATAATCAGCCATTTGATAATGGTTTAAGCTAAAGGTATTATCAATAACAGCATCATTTGTGGCAGATTCAAAGGCATAACCATTCTTTAGAATTGAAATGCCGTGCTGCCTGATGAAGTTGTATGTATTGCCCGTGGATGCGCGGTCAAATCCGTTAACGATAATTATCTTGGGAGTATAATTAGAAGGCACGCCTGCAAGGACTTCAGACTCTGCCGAATATCCGTTAACATTCCCTGCCGTTATTTTAATAAAGCAAATTGAGTCCTGCGGCAGGTTGTCGATAACAAAATTATTTGCAGTAAAAGAAAGGGGAGAGTTAAAGGTTGTTCCATTTTTACTTGTGTAGACCCTGTATGACTGAACGGTAGAATCCGCCTTAATTATTACTCTCAGTTTGGTGTTGGATTCAGTTTTAACGCCAAATGAAGCAGGTTTGTTAGGAACAGTTGCAACTGGTACATAAGTCGGCTGTGTCATTACTCCGGTTTCATCGCTAAGAACTTTATATAGAACGGCATCCTTAAGAATGTCTTTAACTTTTTTTACCTGGTTATCAATCAGCAGATCATTATTCAACAGTCTTATTCCGTGGCTGTAATCCACATAAGTATTTATATGGACATTGGTAAGAGGTTGAATCGGCTGTCCGTTTAGCTGATGCCATCCGTAAATAACCACATGGTTAAGTCTGGCGGGATCAATTATCAAATTGCTAAGTACAACATCTTTCTTGGTTCCGCCTGTTAGCTGTCCAAGTTGTCCGCCGGCAGCAATTCTCTGCTGTTCTATCGCAGTATTATGCTCAATAAATTTGGGGACTAATTCGTTTTGGTTTCCAACAGGAGCATAAGTAACGGGGGCAAGTTTAACTTCACAATTTTGATATATGTTATCTACAAGCTTTCTGGTCGGCATTACTGCACCAAACAGATCGGCTATTTTTTGTGCGGCAACCGGTCCCATCGGAATCCGGCAAAAGTTAGAGTCAGAGCCAATGGCAAGGTAATCCGGTAAAGTTTCATACTTAACAGTATGAGAAATGCCGTTGGCGTCAGTAAAATTTGTCTGTATAAGTTTCGGCTGTCTTAAAAAATTAGGAATATTGCCTGCCGATATTTCAGCATATATGGCATTATCCCTGTCCGTTACATTCATATTGAGAACATACTGCATAAACTCAGAGCCCGTTTTTGCATTGGGTGCTCTGGGGGAAATTGTAAATTGTGCAGGAGCAGTTACTGCTGTCTGTACGTACGGGGTATAAGCCCTGTCTCCATAATATACATAGCCAGTTCCTTCGTGTGGCGTACCCGATAAAAGCCCCTGAATAAATCCGTTTTTTTCAACCTGAACAGTATGCAGAATGGCTCTTGCGGGATTTTGTTTTAAAATGAATTTTACCCTTCCGCCCAACGCAGTATATTTAATAAAAACTGAATCCTCGGAATCAGTAAAACTAAAATAACCGCCAAGATAAGTCCTCATCATTCTGCTTCTGTACCACGTACCTCCGGTTGGGGAAACAACCGGCTGGCCGTTATAGAGGGCAATGCTGTCATTATAAGCTATAACACTCAAATAATTATCAGTGGAGGCGTTTATCCAGTTTTTAATTTTAGCTCCATAGGTATTATCATAATTATAGTCACTGTCCAAAAAGGAAATTCTTTTAACATAGGACGGGATGGCAGTAAAAGCATCCATGAAACTGAAAGTAAAGCCGCCGCCGCCGCTATGCCCCGTAAGTATTACATAGGGATTATAAGGATTAAATAAAGAAATCAGATATTCCACTATTCCTTTAACAAGGGCCGCGTGATTTGGATATTTTCCGCGCCATGAGGGCCAGCTCTTTTGCACGGTTTCAAGATAAACAGTAACAAGGTTGTAATCCGAAACCGAGTTTCTTACAAATCTGGTTTGGGCCCCGATATGCTGAATATCATAATGCCAGTCGTCACCGGACTGCAAAACCTTACCTACGGTCTGCTCAATGGTGTTACCGTTTGGCAGTGCAAAAAGCGCCAAAGCCACAGGCTTTGCGGGATTAAAATTGCTTATGGCCGGGGCATTTATGTGAATCCTTACCTCGGGGGCGAAAGGAAAAGTTATAACCTGTTCACTAAAATACGGACTGGTATAAAAGCCGGGAAGCTTTGCAGGATTGCCCTGACCTGAGGCTATGTTTTGCAGCAGGCAAATTGTTAGGGAAACTATAATTAATTGTAATGTTCTTTTCATAATATACGCTTGTAATTGATAGTATTAAATTAATAAAAAAAACAGATAAAGAGTAACTAAATTCTGCTCACCGGCATAGAATTTATTACCTGTTGTTATGATTAATAGCAAATTATGAATTATCTTAAACCCGAAGGGGTGAAATAATTGTAGCAATATATCCCAAGTAATGAATCAAAACCCCGAAGGGGTGAAATGATATTAGCTAATGACTTTATTGGAATTATTTATTTTGTGAATTTTGCCTCGAGTCGTCCGAATCCGGACTTCACTCGAGGCTACAGATAAGGAGAAAATATTTCAGAATTAAAAACCCGGAGGGTTGAAATAATTGTAGCAATATATTTCATGTAATGAGACAAAACCCCGAGGGGGTGAAATGATGGTAGTAATGACGTTTTGGAATTATTTATTTTGTAGAATTATTCTTTTCAACAATATGTCATCCGTTCGGATGGCAGGCAAAAATATTTTTCCAACTTTAACCGCTTTTTGACTTTTCAATAATTTCGTCCTATTTTGCAATATCAAAATAAACAAGGAGTTCTGCAATGAGAAAAGTTGTTATGCTATTATTTGTTGTTCTAATATTATCAGGGTGTTCTAAGGATGCAGGGGTAAAACAGACAATAGAGGAAAGTTTTAATGCTTTGAAATCAGAAAATGTTGACAAGTACTTGTCCACTATTGATGAAGATTCCCCGATGTACAAAACAAATAAGCAGATTGCCCCTTTTATTTTTAGCGCTTATGATCTTGATTATAAAGTGGAAAATATTAAAATAATTTCAAACGAAAATGATAAAGCGGTAGTAGAAGTGACTGTTACTGTTAAAAAAATTAAAGGTCCGAGGTTTGACGACACAAGGTCAATATCTTCCAATACCCTTGTTAAAAGACAGGGTAAATGGAAAATTCAGTCAACTTCCACTATAAAAACCGAGAGAATATAAATTAGAACTGCCATGAAAACATTTGTCTTTATACTTCTAAGTATCTCATTCAGCTTTGCCCAGACGGTCAAAGTCCCGGAATATTATAAAACGGACAGCTCCCTAAACAATAAGCTGCAGCAGATTGCTGCCGAGCTGGGAATTGCCGGCGATTTTAATGCCGGAGAGGACGGAGTTGAACAGATATCATTAGCCGTTATTGATTTCAGTAATGGACAGCCGGTTATAGGAGGTGTGCATCTTGATAATTTTATATATCCGGCTTCGTTTTATAAAGTGTATGTTGCCGCAGCAGTATTAAAGCAGGTTTCCGAAGGCAAATACTCTTTGAATAAATATATAGCAGTAACATCTCCAAATTGTGTTGATAGGTCTAAAGAAATAAAAAACGATCCGCGGCCTTTGCTTAAAGAAGGGGATACGGTAACTGTAAATTATCTGCTTGATCTGATGATTACCAGAAGCGATAATTCTGCCGCTAATTTTCTTATCGATTTGGCTAAAAGAGAAAACATTAACGAAATGATGCATCAATACGGATGGCAGGGGAGTGAAGTTACCAGAAAATATATCAGTCGCAAATATGAAGATCCCGGATATGAAAAAATAAGGGGTACTGAAACCTGTGCCCTGCACGCTGCCGATTTTATGTATAGAGTTTATGCAAACCAATTAGTAAATCCATGGGTGAGCATGCAGTTAAAATGTCTGCTCGGACGCCAATTGGATCAAACAAAATTAGCTGCCGGACTCCCTGCAAATGCAATGTTCTACCACAAAACAGGATGGTTCTCTTTTTGGACTAATGACAGCGGTATTGTTGATGATGGTAAAACCAAATATGTAATCTCCTGCCTGCTGCCTTTAACAGAAGAGCAGGCAGTACCGAAGATGAAAATTCTTTCACAAAAAATCTATGAATTGATGAGAAAATAATTGCATATATAAGACTGTAATGCTTTATTGATAAAGACACTAATAGCTTACAAATGTTTTATGCCATTCTCCGTCATTCTGTTTGCCGTCCATGTTTAACATGCCCTAATGCATGTTTGGAGCAACGTATTTTACTGAACGTTTATTACACCTGTCATCATGCTGCCATGTATCCTGCAATAATATTTATAAGTGCCGGTCTTGGAAAACTTAAAAGAATAAGTACCTCCGGCGTTCATATTTCCGCTGTCAAAAACGCCGTCGGGTGTACCGGGTACACCGCTTGTAACAGTATGGGCATAGCCGTCTTTATTTGTCCAGGTGATAGTCGTTCCACTTGTAATTGTTTTAGATGAAGGAGAAAAAGAGCTTGACTGCATTAATATTTCATTTGGGCTGCTTGAATATCCCGAATTTGTAGGGGAGCTGTCTTTTTTACATCCAAAAGATAACGTAAAGATCAAAGAAATTACAAATAAAGAATTAATGATTGCCAAATTATTTATAAATTTTCTATTCCTTTTCATGATTGTACCTTTGTCTTTGATTTGTTTAAAATAAGTTACTGAAATAAGGCGGGTAGGGATGTGATTTCAAACCAGATTTTACAGTGGCAAATATGACAAAAATGAGTTCCGTGGGAAGGTGCTTTATAACCTCACCCCTGTCTCCCCTCGCCTACGGCGGGCGGGCCTCTCCAATACCCGCCCCGACTTGTCGGGTCGGGGAGAGGGGAAAAGTCAAATTGGTGTTATGATTCCTATGACTTCAATCTTGTGTAAAATCTGATTTTTAATCCCATTAAGTAATTAATGGGGAATGACAAAATAAAAGTTTATACTGATACTGTACACCTCACTCCTTGACCCATTCGCATACGGCGGGCGAGCCTCTCCAATACCCGTTCCGGCAAAATTGGATAGTGAGAGGGAGGAGCCAAAAAAAGCCCGTCTGATTGGGACGGGCTTTTTTTTTATACAGAAATCGTTTATTTGATCTTAATAAATACCATGCCAGTTGAAGAAGGTATGATAATTTTACCTGATTGTTTTTCAAGCAACGGCTGTACACCGGCTTTGTCTGCATTTACTAATAAGTTCCATTTACCCGAAGGTAATTCAGCATTTAAATTCAAACCAGGATTGGCGTTAAATATAACAAAGAACTCCTCATTCTTGTATTTAACCGTATAACCGAGGGCAAATTCATTTTCCTTATACTCTTTAAAGACAATATCTTTATAATCTGCTCTTCTGAAAGCAGGATATTTAGCCCTTAACTCTATCAACCCTTTATAGTAGTCCAGCAAATCTTTGTTAAGGTCTGCGTGTTTATAGTTAATATAATTTACTTCATTATCTTTGTTGTAAGTGTTATGGTCGATTCTCCCTTTTTCCGTATCGGGTACAGCTATATTCTGCGGGAGTACTTTAGATCGTGCAAATTCCTGTCCTTCGGCTATCATTGAAATTCCCTGAGAAGTTAACAGGAACATTGCCCCAAGTTTATTTAATTTTAACTGAAGCGGCGAAAGGACAGCATTTTCATCAATATCTTTAATTATTCCCGACTGATTTTTATCGCCTAACCCTAGTCTGATAAAATCGCCAAAGGTATAACCGTCATGGGATTCCAGATAATTAACACTATGTTCTTTTTTAACAAACAAGCCGAGTTTATCTTTATCAAGAGTTCCGTTTACATAGCTTTTAACTCTGTCTATATTGTTATTTCCGTACCATTTACCAAAAATCCAGCCGAGTCCGTTTGTCGGGTTTTCGCCTTTAATGCCGTTTCTAATTTGGTCATTCCATGCGCCCCAGCCTCTTACTGAAAATCCGGCAGGGTCATATCCACCACCCCAGGGTTCGCATACAATAATAACGTCAGGGTTTATTTTTTTAGCTTCTTTAATTACTTCTTCAACAGTCTCCCAGTCGATAAGTTTGCCAAGGTCAAAGCGGAAGCCGTCTATATGGTATTCTTTCATCCAATATAATATGCTTTCAACGATCATTCTTCTGGCCATTGGGCTTTCTGTTTTAAAATCGTTTCCGCAGTAGCTTTCCTGCCTGTAATTGCCGGCGCTGTCTAAACGAAAATAATATTCTTTGTCAATTTCTTTAAGGTTACCGAACTCATACTCTGAAACATGGTTGTAAACAACATCCATAACAACTGCCAGCCCTTCAGAATGGAAAGTCTTTACCATATCTTTAAATTCTGTAACAGCTTTTGCATCTGTTCCTGCCCAGGTGCCCTTCTCTATTTTACCTGTAGTAAAATAACTTTCAGGGGCAAAAAAAGCTGCGGTCATATAACCCCAGTAGTTTTGCTCATAGGGGTTCCAGGTATTCAGCCTGCCTCTAAGTTCTTTTTTGAATGGTATTTCAATGTTTTGGAATTCTTGTGAGGGGAGAAGCTCTACGGTGTTGATGCCCAGGTTTTTAATGTAAGAGATGCCGCCTTTTTTACCTTTTTCAGTCAGTCCTTTATAAGTGCCTAAATTCTTAACTCCCGAAGTAGGGTGGGCAGTCATATCTTTGATGTGCATTTCATAAACTATTGCATCGCGCCAGTCGCGTTTTATCCATTTATCTTTGCCCCAGTTATAGTCATCTTTTACAATAATGCCTTTTCTTAAACCAAAATAATCGCAATAGGAAGCAACTGCTTTTGCATAGGGGTCCAGACAAAGAACAGGTTCTTGTTTTGCATGCTTAACTTTAAAATTATAAAAGACTCCCCAAAAAGTTCCGCTTTGAATGGTTTCCCAAACCCCGTTAGCGTCTTTAGTCATTTCATATTCTTTGCCGTCTGAGTCTTCAGCTTTATTAAACAATACTAATGTTACTTTTTCTGCCGAGGGGGCAAATAGTCTAAAAGCAGTAGTTTTATTTTCAGTAATAACCCCAAGCTTTTTCTTGGACTGTTTTACTGCATTCATGTTCACTATTTCTGCCTCAGAGTTTAGCAAATTGGTTCCGTTTTTATCTGTAACAAACAAATTACTACCTGGAATATTATTTAATGGAAATAATAAAATTAAGGATAAAGAAAAAAAAGCTATTTTTTTCATTACGAAATCCTTCTTTTTGTTTAGAAAACTCTCCCAAAAGAAGACTTTGATTAATTATCGAAAAATAAGACAAATAGATTAGATTAAAAAATATTAATTTTAATTAAATAAAATTTTTCCATCCTGAACAGGGGTTACGCAGATTAAGGGATGTTCAGGGACATTAAAATGTGCAAATATCTCTTCAAAAAGCTCAAATTGTCTTCCTTTTTTTTCAAGCCTTGCAAAACTGCTATGGGGCATAAATTCACCGTTTTTATCGCAGGGGGCATAAAAATTTACGGCTTTTTCAAAATCAGCAGGCGCATTGTCTTTCAGGTATTTTATTTTTGTGTTATCCCCGCCTTCCATTTCATAACTTATTGCCCTAAATTCTACTACTTTGCCATTTTCAATAACTATATATATGTTAAGTATTAACTCATTCATAAATTTTTTATTTAAGCTCTTTTTTAAGAAATTTACCGGTAAGACTTTTTGTATTTCCGGCTATCATTATTGGCGTGCCTTCGGCTATTATTTCACCGCCGCGTTCTCCTCCTAACGGACCTAAATCTACTACCCAGTCTGCAATTTTTATAACATCGAGGTTATGCTCAACAATTATTACAGTATTACCTTTATCAACAAGTTTATTTAGCACCTTAAGCAAAATCCTAACATCCTCAAAATGGAGACCTGTTGTCGGTTCATCCAAAACGTAGACAGTTTTGCCTGTGCCAATTTTACTGAGTTCAGTAGCCAGTTTAACCCTTTGGGCCTCACCGCCGGAAAGGGTAGTTGCCTGTTGTCCAAGTTTAATATACCCTAAGCCCACGTCCTGAATTGCCTGCAGCTTTCTTCTAATTCTCGGCTGATCCTCAAAAAAATCCAGTGCTTCAGATACGGTCATATCTAAAACATCGTTTATAGATTTTGTTTTAAAAAGCACTTCAAGAGTTTCCTGATTATATCGTTTCCCTTTGCAGGTTTCACATTCTACATACACATTAGGGAGAAAATTCATTTCAATTTTGCGCAGACCGTCGCCTCCGCATTCTTCACATCGTCCGCCGGAAACATTAAAACTAAACCTGCCGGCGGCATAACCGCGGATTTTACTTTCGGGAAGCTGCGTAAATAAATCTCTGATAAATGTAAAAAGACCTGTATAGGTTGCAGGATTTGAACGAGGTGTCCTGCCTATTGGGGACTGGTCTATTTCTATTATTTTATCAACATTTTCCAGGCCTTTAATCTGGCGATAAGGAAGCGGGACAGCTTTTGATTTATAAACATCCCGCATAAGAATTTTAACGAGAGTCTCGTTTATCAGTGAAGATTTGCCGGAGCCGCTTACTCCCGTAATTAATGTAAGAGTGCCAAGCGGGATTTTAAGTGTAACATCTTTTAAATTGTTGCCGGACGCACCAATAAGCTCAATATAATTGCCGTTTCCTTTTCTGTATTCACCAGGGGGCTCTATCCGTGCCTTTCCCATTAGATAATCCAATGTTAAAGACTGAATTTTGTTTTTGTTCTTAAGCAAATTTTCAGTTTCATCGGCAAACATAACTTTTCCGCCATGCTCACCGGCTCCGGGGCCCAAATCAATCATATAATCTGAGTTTTCCATGGTTTCGCGGTCATGCTCAACTACAATAATAGTATTGCCTAAATCCCTAAGTGCTTTTAATGAATTTATCAACTTAATGTTATCACTTTGGTGAAGTCCGATGCTTGGCTCATCCAAAACATATAGAACTCCGGAAAGCTGCGAACCGATTTGGGTTGCCAGCCTTATTCTTTGCGATTCACCGCCTGAGAGTGTTCTTGCAGATCTGTTCAGGGTAAGGTATTCCAGCCCAACGTTCATCAAAAAACTTAATCTGGTTTGTATCTCTTTTACTATTTGTTTGGCAATAATTGCTTCACGTCCTTCAACCTTAATATTATTAAAGAATTTAACTGAAGAGATTATAGAAAGGGAGGTGACTTCACTAATGTTTTTTCCCTGAAATTTAACTGCTAACGATTCTTTTCTCAATCTTCCGCCGCCGCAGGTGCTGCATGGGACGGTATTCATAAAGGATTCAGTCCATTCCCTGATATACGCAGAAGTGGTAGTCTTGTGATAATTATTTAAATGATCGAACAAGCCGCCAAATTTGTGGGAATACTTAACAGGGGCTCTGCCGCCAAAAGAATAGGACATTGAAATTTTTTCTTTTGTACCATAAAGAATTACATCCATTTGTTCTTTGGATAAATCTTTTAACTTATCGTCAAATGTAAAACCGTAACTGCCGGCCACTATTTCAAGCTGTTTAAAAAACCAGATGGGGCGGGGCTTTCCCATCGGCGCCAGCCCTTCTTCATTAATAGATTTATCCCAGTCAGGGATAATCAAATTTATATCCAGTTCTTTCTTTTCGCCAAGTCCTTCGCAGTCAGGGCAGGAACCAAAAGGAGTGTTAAAAGAAAAAGCATTAGGCGCCATTTCGTTATAGCTTATTCCGCAGTCCAGACAAGCCAGGTGCCTGCTGAAGATATGGTCTTGAGAGCCTTCATTGACTATTACTATGCCTTCGCCGTAATTAAGGGCTACATCTATAGTTTCTGCAACTCTTGAACGGGAATCTTCTTTTACTACAAGCCGGTCTATAACAATTTCTATATTATGAATTGAATAACGGTTTAGCTGGTATCCTTTTGTAATTTCAGCCATTTCACCGTCAACTCTTACACGTAAAAATCCTTCGGAAGATATCTCCTCAAACAACTCACGGTAATGTCCTTTTCTGCCTTTAACAACAGGGGCAAGGACAACAATTTTTTTGCCGATAAGTTTATCCATTATTGAGTCGATAATTTGTGCAGTCGTCTGCTTAACTACAGGTTTACCGCAGTTATAACAGTATGGGGTCCCTAATTTTGAATATAATAATCGTAGAAAATCGTATATTTCTGTAACAGTGCCAACGGTTGAGCGCGGGTTGCCGGAAGTTGATTTTTGCTCAATGGAAATTGCAGGGCTTAGTCCTTCAATTAAATCTACATCCGGTTTCTCAAGCATATCTAAAAACTGACGGGCATAGGCGGAAAGGGATTCAATATATCTTCTCTGACCTTCTGCGTAAATAGTATCAAAAGCTAATGAAGATTTACCGCTGCCCGAGAGTCCGGTAATAACAGTAAAGCTGTCTCGTGGTATTTCAAGGTCAATATTTTTAAGGTTATGCTCTCTTGCACCCCTTATTACAATCTTTTCTTTTTCCAATTTGCCAATATTTATTTAAATTTAAACATGAATTTTACCCATACATTTTGCTAAAATCAATTTAATTAAATTTACATCATTGACTCTTATGACTATTACAGGAATATATACACTTAAGGATGAGAGTAAGGCAGTTTATAAAGAAAAAAACTCTGAATTTATTGCATACACTTTTCCAGTGGTTAATATTGAAGAATTTAACCAAAAACTTGCCGGGCTTAAAAAGGAGTTTTATGATGCAAGGCATCATTGCTATGCTCTAAAATTAAAAAACAGTACCTTTAAATATTCTGATGACGGAGAGCCAAACGGAACTGCCGGTATAAGAATTTATAATGCAATTGAGCATTTTAAGCTAACCGATGCTGCGGTTATTGTAATCCGGTACTTCGGGGGAGTTAAGCTTGGAGTGGGCCCTCTCGGGAAGGCATACTACACTGCGGCCGAAAACGCAATAAACAGTGCAATTGTCATAGAGAAAAATCCCTATTATAAATTATATATTCAAACAGACATCAATATGATTAGTCCGGTTTTTAATCTGCTGGCAAGGTTTAACGCCCATATCCTGGAACAGGATTACATAGAGGGAATAGGTATCACGCTTCATCTACCATATGAAAAGCTTGAAGAGTTTAAAAAAGAAATTATAACTCTTACCAGAGACAAATATAAATTAACTTTAGATGAGGAAATAATGTATCTCTAACAGTATATTCTCATTTTAGCTTTTCTCTTGTCAAGCGTTGCTGAATGAACATTGCGGTCTAATGTAATTAATCAATTTAATGCTAATATCATTGCAGAGTGCGGCAGCAAATTATTCATATATAAATTACCATTATTGCAGGCAAAATTTTGCCCGTTATTCAGGATATCTCTGTATTGACCATTAAATTTCATATCAAGTTTTATATTTAATTCCTTACTGTTATCCGAAGAGTTAAGAACAACTACAACTTTTTCATTATTATATTCTCTTGCAAAGGCAAATTGTTCATGGTTAACGTGAATCTGTTTATAAGAACCATATTTTAAGGCGGACTGGCTTTTTCTTATTGAAATTAACTGTTCTATTTTATGCATTAGCACCCCCTGACCATTATTACATATGTTATTTAACTCAAGACTGGGACGCAGCGGACCGTCATTTCCATTAACTTTTTTACCTTCAATACCGGCTTCGCTTCCGTAATAGATTGAGGGGACTCCGGGAATTGTCATCAGTAAACAGTATGTAAGATACAAGTTTTGTTTATTGTTTATAGTGCTTGCAATACGGTCAACATCATGGTTGTCAACAAAAGAATATAGAGGTAAATGTTTATACATACCGGACTCACCAAATTGACGATTTAAAGAATATGCAAGTTCAAAATAGTTTTTATCATTATGGCTTGAATACAGTCCCTTATAACATTCGTAGTTGGTTACGGAGTCCAGAGTGGTGTCATTTGCCCATCGGCGATAATCACCATGAATAATTTCACCCAGCAGGAAAAAATCGTTTTTCAATTGTTTAGTAAAAGATGAAAGTTTTTTCTGAAAATTTACATCAACGCAATCTGCTGCGTCAAGCCGTATACCGTCTATTCCCAGTTCCTCTATCCACATCCTTACTGCACCAAGCAGATGCTGTTCCACTTCGTAATTGTTCAGGTCAAGTTTTACAAGGCTATAGTGGTTATTCCAGCCCTCATAAGTAAACGGATCTCCGCAAGGACTGTGCCCATTGAAGTTAAGTCCTTTAAACCAGTCTGTATAGCGAGAGTTTTCTTTATGTTCAAGAACATCTCTGAATGCCCAGAAATTTCTACCGACATGGTTAAAAACTCCGTCAAGAACTATCTTAATTCCTTTAGACTGAAGGTGCCTAAACAAATGGATAATATCTTCTTTGCTGCCAAGACGGCGGTCAATGTGATAGTAATCAGCAGTATCATAACCATGTGAAGTTGATTCAAAGACGGGGCCGAAGTATATTGCATTTATGCCGAGATCCAGCAGGTGATCCGTCCAGTCATATAGTTTATGCATCCTGAAATCAGGGTTAGAGAAAAAATCATTATTATAAGGAGCGCCGCAGAACCCAAGCGGGTATATATGATAAAAAACAGTATCGTTAATCCAATTACAAGACATAGTGATATCCTTTTAAAAAGTTAAAATTATTATTATACCTACCGTTCGGTATAGTTTTTATGCAAAAAAAACGATTTATGAATAAATTCCGTGACTAAACTGATGAACTGCGGAATAAACAGCTTCATCATTTAACTTAATACCGCTGTTCAGGTATAATGAAATATAAGAGTTGATAATGCCTAAGAAAGTGAAGGCATAGCGTTTTTGCCTGTTTTTCATGTTGCCGTGATCTTCCGATGCCAGTAAAAACATTTTTTCCAGTAAGGCGAGCAGCTTTATGTTATACTCTTTTGTGGCAATAAAAGGTTCACTACCCGTGGAAGAGAAGCACATTGCCATTTGCATTCTGTAGAAAGTTTCGTTTTTCTTTGCAAAATTAAAAAAAGTTTCGGTAACTCTGGTTAAAGTAAACGGAAGGTCTCCGGAATATGTGCAAGCCTCTTCTGCTTTTTTAGTAATGACATCAAAATATTTTTTCAGTAATGCGTCAAGCAAACCGCGTTTACTGCCGAAGTAATGATATAGAGTAGGTTTGGTTACATTAGCCGTCTCTACAATTTCCTGAACTCCTGCAGCTTCATATCCTTTTAGGGTGAAGAGATTAAGAGCAATATTTAATATGTTTTCCTGGTTATCCATAATTTTTATTTTCACGGAACAAATATACCGATCGGTATAGTAAATGTCAAGCGCTTTTCAGTAACTAGTAGTCAGTGACTAGTAATCAGTTAATAAGCGGTTGTGAAATAAAGTTAATAATTGCTAAAGAGATATCCCTGTGGCATAATACAAACATCTGGATGTCTTCTGGACCAGCAGAACCGGTTTACCGGTTTCTAAAGGGGATAACGGCTATGTCTGGCTGCCGGTCAGAAGCCCATAGCCCGCGGTTTTAACCGTGGGAAAATTTTCTCAGTTATTAGCCATTTTCAGTAACCAGTAATAGTAATCAGTGCGCTGACCGGCTTTTATCTTGGGCCTTTGAGCGATTTATAATTTTATTATAAACCACCTACAAAACCCTAACGGGGGTTCTTGTGTGCAGGGAACACTAATTATCACGCAGTTTTTGTAATCGCGGGAAAAAATACAAACGAAATATATTTCTATAATTATTGGCGTGGTAATACAAAACTGCCTCATAGTACTTAAAATATGAGGCAGTTAAAATAGGAAATATTTATTTACCGAATTGCATTAGATGGTAATTCAGGTGCAGATAAGCCAGTCTTGCCCACTCTTTTTTTGTTAAATCTCCAAAAGCAGGGTGGCAGAATGTTTTAGTCTTGGTAAATGGTTCGGGAAAATTATTAATTAACTGAACAAACAGAGTTTTATCATTTGCCAGTCCGGTAGGCGGGGTTCCGCCTTCTCCCTGTTTCATCTCTTTTACTGTGTTCACTTTTCCTTTGGGGGTAGGCATGCCGGCCATGACCAGCCACTTTATCGGACCGGTACTTAAGAACGAACCTGTGAAATTAGACTTCTTTATTCCGGCTGCCATTCTTAAAGTATCAGAGATATGGCAAAGCATTTCATCAACATTCATTTTTCCCCATTGGGGTTTATCGGCCGTTGATAAGTTATTAACTCTTTCAATTATGCTGTCTGCAACATTTTTATTCAGAATGTTTTTCATTTATATCTCATAACATTATTTAATTTTGTTGATGTAATCCCCTAATGCATCTTTATGCATCAGGCATGCAAGAGTTTTAAGCTTAATATAATCAGCACTATAAAAATAATAACCTTTATCGCCGGTGTTGAATGCACCTGAGCCGGAGTCTTTAATTAAATACCAATCTTTTCCATTCTTATTTTCGTAGCCTACTATATGAATTCCATGGTCATCAGTAGAAGTTCCATTTGTAAATCTGAATTGGCGTGAATTTTCGTCAATGTATTGTGAAGGAATATCAAATGTAGGGATAATAGCAACTTTTGAATGGGATTCAATTCCGGGTTCTGAAACATCTCCGGCTATGCTAACAGTAAACCCCTTTTGTATTGCATTCTTTATTATGGAAGTAAACTCATCTAATGGAATATTATAATATTCTTTGCTATGCCACCAGTTATCCTCAACTTTGTATTCAGCATAAGTGTAATACGGATATTCCATAAAGGATAAAAATTCGTAATAATCATTTAAATTAAGTTTAGTAACTTTTTCCAGATACTCTTTAGGCGAATATTTTTTTCCATCTACATTTACAAATTCAGGAGGTGCCTGCATATATGAATTTAAGATACTCTTTATGGTAGAAACAACAGTCTCTTCATCCCAGGCATTCATTGCCTTAACGGACTTCAGATAGTTGTTCATTTCTTCATACATTTTGCTATGGTCGTGTGATTTTTGTCCGGGTAGTTTACCGGAATATGCTTCCAGAGGAACTATACCATATTTTTTCCATATCCTAATAACGGCGTTAGACTGTGAACCTTCTCCGAACACACTTTTGCCTCGTGTCTGCACAAAGCCGCGTGCTTTTTCAATGTATTCCCAATAAGCAGTGTACATCTGGGATAATTTAATCTTTTGTTTGCTGAGACGATAAATTTCTGATTCAAAAAAAGAAGTGGTGGAAAATGACCAGCACGTTCCGGTAACTCCCTGGTTAGTGGGCTCGTTATGCCAGTATGAAGTAAATTCATCTTTTGATTTGGGAATATCCATTCCTGTAAAATCAACTTTAAATGATTTTGCTGCAGGAGTCTCTTTTGTATTAAATTCCTTAACATTATTTTGAATTTGTTCCCAATATTCAGATTTCGGTTCTACAAATACGGCTTTGTCTTTTTGTTGTCCTAAAATGCAAACAGACATTACCATAGCCAAAACAAGTACGTAAATTGTTTTCATGTTCTTTTCCGGTAATTTATTTAAAAATAATTCTTAATATAAAGATTTTTTACATTCCGGGAAAGAATTATTCTAACTCACAGGCCGATTTGATTTTAAAATATTTATTAATACATTAAATCAAATAATCAAATTCGTTTTGTACAGTACAGACTTTTAAAGGAATAACGATGCAAATCCACCATGAAGGGAACAGAAAAAAAGGTGTTTTCTACTATCTTGAAAATGAAACGAAAATTGCAGAAATGACTTACACTTATTCGGGGACGGATAAAATCATTATAAACCATACCGGGGTTTCGGAAGCCTATAACGGGACAGGACTTGGAAAAATGCTTGTTAAAGCCGGGGTAGATTTTGCAAGAACTAACAACCTGAAAGTTATTCCGCAATGTCCCTTTGCCAAAAAAATTATTGAGCATACTCCTGAATATGCAGATGTCTTGTAAACATAGGGACAAGCGTATCCGGCTAAAAAAGAATTATTACTGAAGTAAAATAGAGAAATTTGATGAAGGAAATAACCACCAAATATACAAATGGAGAGGTAACAGTAGTATGGAAACCTAAATCCTGTATTCATTCTACTTTCTGCTGGAGGGGGCTTCCCGAGGTATTTAATCCCTCCAAACGCCCCTGGGTAATGCCTGAGAACTCTACAACAAAGAGAATTATCGAACAAGTTGAAAAATGTCCTTCCGGTGCATTAAGCTATTATATAAATGACGGCAGTGTGACAAAGAAGGAAATAAAATCCGAACATATGGTGGAGGTTACTCCAAACGGACCGCTTCTTATCTATGGAGATATAACCGTAAAAGATAAAGAGGGCAACAAAGCAAACAAAGAAGGGGTGACTAGTTTCTGCCGGTGCGGCGGCTCGTGCTCCAAACCCTATTGCGACGGAACTCATAAAAGAATAAATTTTTCTGACTAAAGATTTTTTATTATAAACGTATAGTATCTATAAGCAAATGAATCATATGCAAAAAGAAAAATTGTTACACAAAGAGGGAATTACTGTCACAACAGAATTGTGTGATGACATAATTAAAGAATGTGACGAGTTTCTTAAGGGGAATGAAAAAGCTTCATTTTATCATCATCCACTATGGCTGAAAATACTTTCAATGGAGTCAGGGCAGCCGTATTATTGTTTAATAAGCAGAAATGATTCAGGGCTGATAAACGGAATTCTCCCTTTATTAAAGACAAGAGGAATTCCTTTTAATTCATTTGGGGCCCTAAGCTCCAGAAGAATTTCATCGTTGCCGAGGACTCCTTTTGCCGGCCCGCTGACTCTTAATCAACAGGTCGAGGCGAAAATGCTTGAAAGAGCGACCGAGATCCAGAATGAAAATCCAAACTATTTGCTACAACTAAAAACTGACTATAAAATTGATTATCAGGATTCAGGGCTAAGAACAATTGAATGGCGAAAGTCTTTTGTTAAAAGTATCCCGGGACCGGAGGAAACGTTAAAATTTGAAAGTCATCTTGCAGAAAAGAACATACGAAAAAATGTCAGGAAGGCAGAGCAGGCTAATATAAAATTTAGGCAGGCAAAAGATATAAAAGAGCTATTGGAATGGTATAAGCTATATCTGGACAGAATGAGATTTCATAAAGTACCTGCGCGGTCAATAAAGTTTTTTATTTCCTGCTGGAATATTTTAAAACCGGCGGGCTTAATGGATCTCAATTTGGCTGTGCTTGATCGCGGCAGTAAGACAGAATTGCTTAGCGGGAATATAAATTTTAAGTTTAGAAACGCCTATTATGGAGCATTTAATGCCGGAAATATGGGGAAATCAAATCTTATGTTCGGAGACTTTTTAATGTATAATCAGTTGCTTATGCTCCAGGAAAAAGGCTACAAATCATATGACTTTGGCGAAGTTCCCGCTAACCATTGCAGTTTGGAAAGTTTCAAAAAGAAATGGGGAATGGAACAAGTGCAAATATACCACAATTATTATGGTAAGAAGTCTGAAGAAATATCAAACAATTTGGACTTTTTTGAAGGGGACAAGTTATCAACTAAACTATGGCGGAGGGTCCCGCTGACAGTAACCGCAGTTGCAGGAAAACTGGTGAATAAAAGATTGTGAAGAACAGCTTTGCAATTATTAATCCGCTATTTTTTGTCCCTCGGGAGAGGCAAAGGTCAATCTATTAACTTATCAGATAACAGTAAAATAGACGCAACTGAAGAATCTTGCGTTTAGAGAAATTTTAATCTATGTTTGCTATATGAAAAAGGTGAATGCTCCGATGGGTATTTAAATTGCTCCGGGTGACTCAATAAAAATCAGTATGAATCATGAAAAGAAAATATTTTTTTAGCAGATACAAATTTACATACGAAAGATAAATGATCGCGAAAGTTAGTCCCGCCTATCATATGGTCCGTAATTTCATGGCAGAGAAAAGTAATTGGCGGTAATAATATAGTTCTTAAGACACAAGGAATAAGAGAACATATCTGCGATATTTTAGAGGCGGTAAAAACATATTTTTAAATAGAGAAAAGAAATAAAGATTTCAAAACAAGCATATAACTTACAATAATGACAAAAGAACAAGAACGAGACGAACTGCACCGGGCTATATGGCAAATTGCAAACGACCTTCGGGGAAGTGCAGAATGAAAGAAGAGCAAAAAGGAGAGATTATAATTTACCAGTCGGAGGAAGGTAAAACCAAAATAGAAGTTCGCCTTGAAAGGGAAAATGTCTGGCTTACTCAAGCTCAGCTTGTAGAATTGTATCAATCGAGTAAATCCAATATAAGTGAACACATTAAGCATATTTTTGAAGAAGGGGAATTAAGGCAGGAACTGGTTGTTCGGAAATTCCGAATAACCACTAAATACGGCGCGATAGAAGGGGGATAAATCCAATTGATTGGATATCCATAAGTTTCTTTAATGTCGGGAGACAAGAATGGACAATCCATGTTAATCGCTAAAAAGGACAATTAGGTTTATCGAGGTTCAGACGATTAACAGCTATTAGAAGTAAAATGGGGGCAAATTATTACCGAAAAAAATAATAGGTTATAGTTTGCCTTATAGTTATCTTTGTACATCGGAATTAAACCGATGTTTTTTTTAAGATAAATTTATAGGTTCTATTTTGGCTACTAGGTTATTTGTAGGTTCTTTGCCTTGGTCAGTAAATGACTCATCATTGGAAGAAACTTTTGCAGAATACGGAACAGTTGTATCAGCAAAGGTAATCATGGACCGTATCACAGGGAAATCCCGTGGATTTGGCTTTGTTGAAATGTCAACTCCTGACGAAGCTTCTGCTGCGATCAACGCGTTGAATAATACTGAAGTAAAAGGTCGTACTATTGTAGTTAACGAAGCGAAAGCTCGTGACTAATAATATCCCTTAACGGTATTAAAAAAGCGTCTGTATTGACGCTTTTATTTTTTTAAACCTATTTTACTTAACTATTTAATAATATCTGTCTGCATTGATGCTATTTCTTTTTTATAGCATCTTCTACGCTTGTGCAGGCGTCTGTCAAAAAATTTCCACTGAGCCTGAATCTTTTCGTTCTCTTCCAGTTCCCTATTGGTTTCAACTTTTTCAACACCGTTTTTAATATAAAGCTTATTTATTTCATTGATTAAAATAGCATTGATGCCTCTTTCCTGATACTCCGGCTTTACTGCCGTAAGATACAGGTCGGCTTTCTTATTATTTTTCATTGCTTTTAATACATACAGAAACCCGAAGGGGAAGAGTCTTCCTTTGTTCTTTTGAAAAGCATGAGACAAAGAAGGCATTGTAATGCCAAAAGCTATAACATTGTTTTCGGAGTCCAATATAACCGGTACATATTCAGGCAGAATAAAACTAAAATATTGTTTTATGTACAAATCAATTTGTTTTTGAGAGAGCTCAACAAAACCGAACAATTTGCTGTAAGCACTGTTAAGAACCTCAAAAATCTGCTGAGAATAGGGCAAAAACTCTTTAGCTTTTTTTACTTTTAAGATTTTTAGATTATTTCTTTTTAAAGCGATATCTGCAATTCTGGCAACCTTTTCAGGAACCTCTTTATGTATATCCACTTCATATTCAACCCAATCAGCATCTTTCAGGTAGCCGCATTTTTCAATATGCTCCGGATAATAAGGGTAATTATACAGAGCGCCAAAAGTGCTTACTTCCTCAAAACCCATTACTAATGTTCCTTCGGCATCCATATCGGTAAAGCCCAAGGGGCCGTTCATTAATTTCATTCCTTTATTGGCAGCCCAAATTTCCACAGTCGTCAATAAAGCAGAAGATACATCGTGGTCATCAATAAAGTCAAACCATCCAAACCGGGCAGTCTGCTTCTTCCATACTTCATTATATTTTTTGTTTATGATGCCTGCAATACGCCCAACAATTTCACCATCTTTGTAAGCCAGCCAGTAAGCAGCTTCGCAAAAATCAAACGCCGGATTTTTGTCTTTTCTTAATGAATTATTTTCATCTGACCTAAGCGGCGGAACCCAATATTTATTTTCTCTATATAATTCATACTGAAATGAAATAAATTTTTTTAATTCGCGTAAATTTGAGACTTCTTTAATAAGTATTCCCAATATATCCTCACAATACAATCGTTTTTTGTAATCCGTAAAATATCTATTTTTGTAATAGAGTGCAAAAAATACTAAATAAAAGAGACAAAAAGAACAAAAATTACATAAGCGGAACCATTTTACATTATTTAAGCATGGCTTAACCCCTTCATATAGATTAATTTAATTGTGGAATCACACCTTTAGAGAAGTGAAATACTTATCTTTCCCCAACAGAAGAACAAGTTTGTAAAGGAGGAACTAAAATGAGAAAAGTCAGCTCTTTTGCAGCATTAGTCTTTTTCATTATACTTATTGCCGGTATTTTGACTTCCACAATAATTGCATCGCCGGAATGGGGTCCCGGAATAGTAACAGGCTCATTCTTTGTTGCATTGTTCGTATCTTCAGCAATAAAAGTTGCAGACCAATGGGAAGAAGCCGTAGTTTTACGCCTTGGAAAGTATAAATCTATTAAGGGGCCCGGCTTGTTTTTTATCATTCCGATTATTGAATCAGTTCCATACTGGATTGATTTGAGAGTAATTACCACAACATTTAAAGCAGAGAAAACACTAACAAAAGATACAGTGCCGGTTGATGTAGATGCAGTGCTGTTCTGGAAAGTAATAGATACAAAAAAGGCAACAATAGGTTTAGCCGATTACCGGAATGCTATAAGCTGGGCTGCCCAGACGGCTCTCAGGGATGTAATTGGTAAAACGATGCTCTCGGATATGCTTGAAGGCAGGGACCGGATAAGTGATGTTGTGAGGAAGATTATTGATGAACGGACTGAACCTTGGGGCATAGATGTAATTTCGGTTGAAATTAAGGATGTTCTTATTCCTCATTCACTTGAAGATGCAATGTCTATGCAGGCGCAGGCAGAAAGGGAGAGACAGGCAAGAGTTATTTTAGGAGACTCAGAAAGGCAGATTGCTGAGAAGTTTGGCGAAGCGGCAAAATCGTATAGTGAAAATCCAACCGCTTTTCACTTAAGGGCGATGAATATGTTATACGAAGGTCTCAAACAAAATTCTACAATTGTTGTAGTTCCAAGTACTGCTGTAGAAACAATGCAGCTTGGTACTGTGGCAGGATTAACTGCCCTTACACAACAAATGAATAGTAAGTCAGCTAAAGATGATGCTGAAAACGATTTGAGATTAGGCAAAGTATGAGGAGGTGCTTATGCGTAAAATTGAAAATTTCGGCCTTGGGTTTGGCAATTTATTTAACATGTGGACTTCAATAATGAAGCCCCACATAGAAGATTCTAAATTTGGCTCCATTACTATAGACGGGCAGACCTTTGACCATGATGTTGTTATTGAGCTTTCAGGAGAAATACATAAAAGGAACAAACGGCTTTCAAAAGAAGTCTATGGTACTTCCCATATAATCTCCCTTGAAGAAGCCAAAGATTTATTTGAGCGTGGGACTGAAAAAATTATTATCGGCTCCGGACAAAACGGCATGCTGGTCGTTTCAAAAGAAGCATTGGATTTTTTTGAAAAACATAATATTATTGTGGACGTACTTGTAACTCCCCAGGCAATAGTACATTGGAATGCTTCAGAAGGCCAGGTTGTTGGATTATTTCATATTACGTGCTAATGTGCAGAACTATATCTAAATGTTTTGCTGCCGGAATGGATTTTATACACGCCAAGCAACACCGGTGATTGGAAATTGCCGGTTTCCCATTTACTATGCGCTCACTTCTTATTGCTCCATATAAATTGATTATCTTTTAGAGTAAATGACTATGTGCAGACAAAGAAAATGGTTTTTCTAAAATAAATAATTTTAACCTCACCCCCTACCCCCCCCCCCCTACCCCCCCCCCCCCTCCCGGGCCGGGGGGGGGGGGGGGGGCGGTAAAGCATACAGAGTTTTTGTTGTGTTTTGCA